>Ga0105359_10000346_pt1 | contig 38275 bp, 41 predicted proteins | sample GOMGulsemesocosm_6_FD_83659 | JGI IMG/M metagenome (GOLD analysis project Ga0105359, IMG submission 83659) | Methane-oxidizing microbial communities from mesocosms in the Gulf of Mexico - GOM8C Gulf of Mexico | ecosystem: Environmental > Aquatic > Marine > Cold seeps | place: Gulf of Mexico...
ATCAGGGTTTTATTTTGTGCATCTAATGTGCGGCAAAGATCAATGAGTTGATTGATCTTGAATTCCAGTGCTTTGTAGTCCATTTCGCTCATGACAATATTATTCTTAATCCACAAAACCGTTAATGATATATTACTATAGTTGCGCCGCCGGAAACGGTCAATTACAAAGACATTAAAAAACGCGTGCAAGTTCCCGATAATCAAAGAGAAGTGTATGGATAATTTGCAAGAACTGGACTTGGATCCAGTTGAGTTCGATGAGCTGGCCGACTTGTTTGTTGAGCTAAAAGTGTTTTCATCACCCTCTGAGCTACATGGCTTGCTGTGTGGGCAGCTGGCGCAGGGCGGGAATTTTGATGAGAATAGCTGGCTGAAGGGCGCGGCGACATTTTTAGAACAGGAACGTTTTGACAGCGATGAAAGTAAAACTCTGTTGTTGGAAATGTACGTCACTACGCGGCAACAATTTATGGGCGATGGTTTTGAGTTGTTGATGTTGCTGCCTGTGGATGACGCGACTATTTACGAACGAGCAGAAAGCCTGGGCCGTTGGTGTCTGGGTTTTGTGACTGGTTTTGGGGCCGCTCGAACTCGTGTTTCCGAGGAAGCGCGTGAGACCATTGAAGATCTGGAGCAAATTATTCAGATTGATGATGAAGGCATCGAGGCTGATGAAGACAGCGAACAAAATTTGATGCAACTAATGGAGTACGTGCGTATGGCAGCCATTATGCTGTACAGCGAAGTTCATACGCCAAGCCAGCCCGGCAGTGACTCTACGCCTTCCCTCCACTAGTTGTTGATTGAGATCTCATGCAAATTACTCAACGCGAATACAAACGTCGTCGTGACGACCTGATGGCGCAGATGGGCGAGAATTCCATCGCTTTATTGCCTGCCGCACCTCTGTTAACCCGCAACCGCGATGTGGAGCATGCCTTCCGTCAGGATAGCGACTTTCACTATTTGAGTGGTTTTGATGAGCCCGATGCGGTCATCGTGTTGAAGCCCGGTCGTGAGCATGGCGAATTTGTGATGTTCTGTCGCGAGCGCGATCCAGAAAAGGAACTTTGGACGGGGTTGATCACGGGACAGGAAGGGGTTTGTGAGCACTACGGTGCAGATGATGCCTTCCCAATTTCCGACCTCAACGATATTTTGCCGGGTCTACTTGAAGGTTGTGACAAGGTTTATTCCTCCATCGGCACCAATCCAGAATTCGATCGACAGGTGATGGAGTGGGTCAAAACGATTCGCGCTCAGGCACGCAATGGCGCGCAGCCGCCCAATGAGTTTCTGGTGTTAGATCACTTGTTGCATGAGATGCGCTTGTTTAAAAGCAAAAAAGAAGCGCAACTAATGGCAAAGTCTGGCCGTATTTCTGCCGAAGGTCACGTCGCTGCGATGAAAATCTGCAAGCCCGGCATGATGGAATATCAGTTGGAAGCCGTTTATGTGAACCACTTTATGATGGAGGGCTGTCGGTTACAGGCTTACCCGAGTATTGTTGGCGGTGGTAAGAATGCCTGCATTCTGCATTACACCAATAATGATAAAGAGCTGATGGATGGCGACTTGGTATTGGTCGATGCCGGTGCGGAATATGAACTTTATGCGGGCGATATCACTCGCACCTTCCCGGTTAACGGCAAGTTCAGTAAAGAGCAGCGTGCGCTTTATGATGTGGTGTTGGATGCTCAGCTAGCGGGAATTGCTGCTGTTAAGCCGGGTAATCATTGGAATGAACCGCATGAAGCGGCAGTTACGGTATTGACGGCTGGCCTGGTTGAGCTGGGGATTCTTAAGGGGGAAGTGGAGCCTCTTATAAAAGAGGAAGCCTACAAACCCTTCTATATGCACAAGACCGGCCATTGGCTGGGGCTCGATGTGCACGATGTTGGCGAATATAAGGTTGGTGATGTGTGGCGTGAGCTGGCGGCGGGCATGGTTTTGACCGTTGAGCCGGGCCTTTATATTGCGCCTAACGCTAAAGGTGTTGCTAAAAGGTGGCGAGGCATTGGTATTCGTATCGAAGATGATGTGCTGGTGACCAAAGAGGGCTGCGAAGTGTTGACGGCCAAGGTGCCAAAACACGCCGATGAAATCGAACAACTAATGGCGCCTTGAATCTAGATGACAAAAAAGAAACAGGCAAAAAAGACGGTCTACGATGTAGTGATTATTGGCGGCGGCATGGTGGGGGCTAGCCTTGCCAATGCCTTGTTGCCTGCGATTCGCGAGTATGGTTTGAAAGTTGCGCTGGTTGAAACCTTCGCGCTGCCAGAGGATGCTGAGCAAGTACTTTATCAGCCCAGTTACGATGATCGCTCCACGGCGTTGTCCTACGGCAGCCGCTGTCTGTTGCAGCAGCTGGGGGTATGGGAAAAGCTTAGTCAGCATGTTACTCCGATTGAACATATTCATGTGTCCGATAAAGGCCGCTTTGGGGCGGCACGGTTACACGCCAGCGAACATGGCATTGATGCTTTGGGTTATGTGGTGGAAAACGCCTGGCTGGGGCGAGTACTGTTGCAGCAGCTGGCAGAAAGTCAGGCGGTAGAGTGTATTTCTCCTGCCTCAGTTACCGACGTATCTTTACTTGTGGGCGATGATGGCTCGGCCTGCCAGCAAATTACTCTACAGCAGGGGGAAAAAGGCCAGACGCTTGTTAGTCGTTTGGCTGTGATCGCTGATGGTGGTCGTTCGCAGGTGTGTCAGCAGATAGGTTTGGATGTATACAAAAAGGATTATCAGCAGTATGCGATTGTGGCGAATGTTAGTGCGGAACGTCCGCATGGCAATGTCGCTTACGAACGTTTTACACCCGAAGGCCCGGTGGCATTGCTGCCATTACATGAGCAGGGTGCGCCTCAACAAAGCCGCTCCGCGCTGGTGTTTACGGCGGAGGCTGATCAAATTGTTGAATTGATGGAATTAAACGAACAGGATTTTTTGCAGGCGCTGCAATTACGTTTTGGTTACCGCGTTGGACAATTCACCACACTTGGCAAACGTGACAGTTACCCACTCATGTTGCAGCGTATAAAGGAGCAGGTGCGCCCAGGTTTGGTGGTGGTTGGTAATGCCGCACACACGCTACATCCGGTGGCTGGGCAGGGTTTTAATCTGGCGTTACGTGGGTTGATTGCCTTGGCTGAAACCCTGCATGAAGCGGCTGCCAACGGACAAAACCCCGGCGATTTTAAACGACTGCAGGCGTATTTTAGCGAGCAACAGCGTGACCAGGACAAAACGATTGCCTTTACTGATCAGCTGTTGAAGGTGTTTGGTAGCGATAGTGCGGTTCTGAAAAAATTGCGAGGGCGCGGACTACTAGCATTGGAGTTCTTTAACCCCGCAAAACAAATCTTTGCCCGGCAAGCGATGGGCTTAGGTGATAGATTGCCACGTGTTTCGAGCGGAGATCACTCATGAGTCAGTCGGCTAAACAGTCTGTTTACGATGCCGTGATTGTCGGTGGTGGTCTGGTGGGTACAACTCTGGCCTGTGCTTTGGCAGCCGAGTTAGGAGAGAGTTTTTCGATTGCGGTGATTGAAGTGCGAGAGCCTTCGCCGTTGCCCGTCATGAATGAAGAGACTCCTTTCGAGCCACGAGTGAGTGCTTTGACACAGGCCTCCCGGCAGCTGTTAACCAATATTGGCGTTTGGCCTGAAATCACTCAACAGCGTTTTTGCTTGATGAAAAATATGTCTGTGTGGGATGCCGAAGGCACCGGACGCATTGAATTTCGTGGCGAGGATTTGGGCCAGTCCGAACTGGGTTTTATTGTCGAAAACCGTATTACCGTGGCCTGCCTGTTTGAACGCCTTAAGCATTTTAAGAATATTGAACTAATTACGCCTGCGACCATTGCCGATTTAAGTGAACAACAAGCGGATGGCCTGCGACGAGTGCGCCTGGATAATGGCCGCGAGCTTGCTGCCAAACTGGTGGTGGGTGCAGATGGAGCAATGTCCAAAGTACGCGATTTGTCGGGCATCTTTTTGAGAGAAAAGGCCTATCAACAAAGTGCTATTGTCACTACGGTAAGAACTGAGAAACCCCATCAACACACGGCTTGGCAGCGTTTTCTGGATACCGGTCCGCTGGCCTTTTTGCCCTTGCGAACCAGTGAAGGCGATGACCATTGTTGCTCGATAGTTTGGTCGGTGGATGATGATCAGGTTGATACCTTGATGGCGCTGGAAGACGATGCGTTTAAAGCTGCGTTGGAGCGAGCCTTTGAGTCAAAGTTAGGCAGAATCTGTGAGGTTGATCCGCGTTTTGTTTTCCCGTTGCGCCAACGTCACGCCGTAAGTTATGTGGAAGCCGGTTTAGCGTTGGTGGGCGATGCGGCTCACACCATTCATCCGCTAGCTGGGCAGGGTGTTAATCTGGGCATGTTGGATGCAGCAGTGTTAACCGAAGAGTTAAAACGAGCACAAAAGCGTGAATTGTCGTCGGGGGATTTAAGCGTGTTGCAGCGTTATCAGCGCCGCCGTCGCGGTGATAACTCTCTGATGATGGGCGCCATGCGCGGTTTTAAGTTGCTGTTTGGCGAATCGGCGCTGCCGGTTCGTTGGTTACGAAATACAGGAATGAGCTTTCTCAATGAGCTAGAGCCGCTGAAAAACCGGGTGGCGGCAAACGCCATGGGCTTGAGTGGCGATTTGCCAGCGCTGTCAAAACCGGATTATTTTAATCCTTCCTTTTGACGCAGGATTTTTTTCGGACCATTTAAATTTTTGCTAAAAAACATTTGAATCAAGGCTTTCTACGCCTACCTACCCAAAAGCCCGACATACAAGGAATGTAGTCGATGGTTAAAATTCTCAAAGTTATTTTTGTTGTTGTTCATTTTACTGTAGCGGCTACCGATACTTTTGCCAGCGAGACACCAGCCATTATGCAAGCCAAAAAATACGCTGCTGGCGTGGTCGTTGCAGAGTATTTTGTCAGCGAAAAGCTTGATGGGGTCAGGGCGCGCTGGGACGGCAAGCAGTTGCTTTCTCGTCATGGCAACACGTTTGCAGCGCCCGATTGGTTTGTTAGCCGCTTCCCTCAACAAGAGTTAGATGGCGAGTTGTGGTTGGGACGAGGGAAATATCAGCAAACCGTATCGGTGGTTCGCCAGCAGCAACCCCATGATGGTTGGCGTAAACTCAAGTTTATGGTGTTCGACTTACCCGATATCGATACTGATAGCCCCAGCCATTTTTTGAGCGTTATGCCCAGATGAAAATTATTGGTAATGAGTCGCTGTCACCCTATATAGAGATAGTTGCTCAGCAGCGAATCGCTAGCCACAGCCAATTAATGACGTTATTAGATGATGTGGTTAGTCAGGGTGGCGAAGGTTTAATGTTGCACCACAGCGACGCGTTATATAGGCCGGGCCGGTCGGCTCATTTATTGAAAGTGAAAAAACTGGACGATGCTGAAGCGATTGTCGTGGCCTATAAAGCGGGTAAAGGTAAATACAATGGCATGGTTGGGTCGCTTAAGTTGCGCATGGATAGCGGCCAGGAATTTTACGTCGGTAGTGGGCTAACGGATGTCTTGCGCGCTGAACCACCAGCCTTAGGGAGTGTGATTACTTATCGGCATCAAGGATTTACTGATAAAGGGCTGCCCCGGTTTCCCGTTTATTTGCGACAACGGTTGGTGAAATAGTCGGATGTTTGCTGAGAGGAGTCACGCTTTGCACGTATTGCGTTTGATTTTTTTGCTGTTGTTTTGCAGCGTGCTTCACGTAGCGCCAAGCCATGCCGAATCGGTACAGGTAAAATACGTGATTGATGGCGATACGGTGGTGTTGAGGGATAATCGCCATGTACGTTTATTGGCGATTAATACTCCGGAGGTTGAAGGGGAACGTCTCGCTGAACCGGGAGGCGAAGCCGCTAAACGATGGCTCAAAGCTCAGCTCGAAGGTCAGCGAGTCTCCCTCGAGGCGGATCAGCAGAAGTTTGATAAATACGGCCGCGCGCTGTTTTATCTGTTTGATGCTCAAGGTCGACTGATTAACGAGCAGTTGCTGGCCAAAGGGTTGGCAGTGCTGAGTGTTCATCCGCCGAATCTGAAATATCTGCCGCGTTTGCAGCAGGCCCAGCAGCGAGCGGAGGCGCAAGGGCTTGGTATTTGGACGCTGTCTGCCTATCGGTCACAAGAACTGGCGCAATTGATGCGCAGTAAAAACAAGGGTTGGCAGCGTGTGATTACCTCGCCGGTGGCTATCAAAGAGAGTCGTAAATATGTGCGACTCATGCTGGGAGCGGATGCAAATATCCGTATTTCAAAACAGCACATACATTACTTTCCGGTGCTAAAAAATTACCTGCAATGTGAGATCGAAGTGCGTGGTTGGGTTTCATGGAGCAACGGACAGGCTTCCATTCTGATCAGACATCCCAGCGCGTTGCTAATAAAGGATTCCAACCAATGCGCCGAAACCTTATAATACGCGCTTTTAGAAGACGCTGACTGTGATGGTTAGTGCGTAATTGGAGAGCATCATGGCTGAACGTAAGGCCAGCGTAAAACGCGACACCCTTGAAACTCAGATCGAAGTGGCTATTAACCTTGATGGTGAAGGCGTATCGGACTTTGATACAGGGTTACATTTTCTTGAGCACATGCTGGATCAGGTGGCGCGTCACGGCATGATTGATATGAAAATCAAAGCGGTTGGCGATCGCCACATTGATGATCATCACACGGCTGAAGACCTTGGTATTACGTTGGGTCAGGCTTTTGCTCAAGCTGTTGGCGACAAAGAAGGCCTGCGTCGTTATGGCCACGCCTACGTGCCGTTGGATGAAGCTTTGTCTCGGGTAGTAATCGACTTCTCCGGTCGCCCTGGCCTGTTTATGAACGTTGATTTCACACGTGGCAGTGTTGGAGGCTTTGATTGCGAACTGTTCTTTGAGTTCTTCCAGGGTTTTACCAACCACGCCATGGTGACTTTGCACATTGATAACCTGACGGGTAAAAATACCCACCACCAGGTGGAAACGATTTTCAAAGCTTTTGGTCGTGCTGTGCGTATGGCGCTGGAAGAAGATTCGCGTATGGCGGGTAAAATGCCTTCGACGAAAGGCTCTCTTTAGAAAATAGATTTTACGGCGAGCTTGTCTCGCCGTTTCTTTTGTTAACGTAAGTTAATTTAGATTTCATCAGACGGGGTAGTAAATCAAATGGCGACCAGTCGTATTGGCGTGATTGATTATGGCATGGGTAACTTGCACTCGGCGGCGAAGGCCCTTGAGCATGTGGCTGACGGTGCTGAAGTGGTGGTTAGTTCCGACCCGGATGTGATTCGTAATACGGATCGAATTTTACTGCCGGGTGTGGGTGCAATTCGCGACTGCATGGCGGAAATTCGACGGTTGGGTTTTGATCAGCTGGTTGCTGAAGTAGCAACGAAAAAGCCGTTGCTGGCGATCTGTATCGGTATCCAGTCATTGATGAATCACAGCGAAGAAAACGGTGGCGTAGATTGTTTGGGTTTGTTCGAAGGTAACAGCCTATTCTTTGGCGATGAGCTTAAAGATACCGACGGCAGCAAGCTGAAAGTACCGCACATGGGTTGGAACCGCGTGCATCAAACGCTGGCTCACCCACTGTGGGCAGAAATTCCAAACGACTCGCGCTTCTATTTTGTACACAGCTATTTTGTACGTGCCGCCAATCAAAAAGAAGTGGCCGGTGAAGGCGAGTACGGTGAGAAATTCGCTGCTGCTATGTACCGCGATAATGTGTTTGCCGTGCAGTTCCATCCGGAAAAAAGCCAGCGCGCTGGTCTGCAATTATTGAAAAATTTCGTTAATTGGAACGGAGAAGTTTAGTGTTAATTATTCCAGCAATTGATTTAAAAGATGGCGAATGTGTTCGTTTGCTGCAGGGCCGTATGGAAGATTCCACGGTATTCTCTGATGACCCTGTTGCGATGGCCGCTGACTGGGTAAATGCTGGCGCACGCCGGTTGCACTTGGTCGACTTGAACGGTGCTTTTGCTGGCGAGCCAGTGAATGGCGGTATTGTCACTGCGATTGCCAAGGCTTTTCCTGACCTGCCGATTCAAATTGGCGGCGGTATTCGCTCACTGGAAACCATTCAGGCCTATTTGGATGCCGGTGTTCAGTACGTGATTATTGGCACTAAAGCAGTAAAAGAACCTGAGTTTGTCTTTGAAGCGTGCAAACGTTTCCCCGGCCATATTATTGTCGGTCTGGATGCTAAAGACGGCAAAGTAGCCATTGATGGTTGGGCTGAAATCACCGACGTTGATGTGATTGATCTGGCTAAGCAGTTTAAAGAAGCCGGCGTGAGCGCCATTGTTTATACCGACATCAGCCGCGACGGCATGATGCAGGGTGTGAACGTGGAAGCAACCGCACGTTTGGCGCAAGAGTGCGGTATAGAAGTGATTGCCTCCGGCGGTGTGACTGACATCGAAGATGTGCGGGCCTTGGCAAAAGTAGCCGACACAGGCATCTGTGGCGCTATCACTGGTCGTGCCATCTATGAAGGCACGCTGGATTTAAAAGAAGCGCAGCAGCTGAGCGACGAGCTCACTTCATAAGATTTATTTAGTAAGAATTAAAACGTAGTTAGAGGCAATATCATGGGTTTGGCAAAACGAATTATTCCTTGTTTGGATGTGGATAACGGCCGTGTAGTGAAGGGCGTACAGTTTGTTGAAATCCGTGATGCCGGCGATCCGGTGGAAATTGCCAAGCGTTATGACCAGCAGGGCGCCGACGAAATCACCTTTCTGGATATTACTGCCAGCCATGAAAATCGCGACACCATGGTACACGTGGTGGAAGATATCGCCAGTCAGGTGTTTATCCCGCTGACAGTCGGCGGCGGTATTCGTACTGTTGAAGATATTCGCCGCATGCTTAATGCCGGTGCTGACAAGGTCGGCATTAATACCGCAGCCGTGGTGAATCCTGAGTTTGTTAAGGAAGCCTCCGAAAAGTTTGGCGCGCAGTGCATCGTAGTGGCGATTGATGCCAAAAAGGTCAGTGGCGAAGGCGAGCCTAACCGTTGGGAAATTTTCACCCACGGTGGCCGCAAACCAACCGGTTTGGAAGCAATTGCCTGGGCCAAAAAGATGGTTGGTTACGGCGCCGGTGAAATCCTGCTCACAAGTATGGACCGTGACGGCACCAAAATCGGTTTTGATAACGAGTTAGTTTGCGCCATCAGTGAAGCCGTGCATGTGCCTATCATTGCCTCTGGAGGTGTGGGTAATCTCGATCACTTGGTGGAAGGTGTGACCAAGGGTAAGGCTGATGCGGTTTTGGCTGCCAGTATTTTCCACTTTGGTGAGCACACGATTCCAGAAGCGAAAGCTTATATGGCATCGAAAGGTATTGAAGTTCGCGAAGACTTCTAGAGGCCTTCGCATAATTGTTCTTTTGTCTTCTGGCGGCGTTAAAAACGTACTCAAGCGGTCATTTATAAATATAAACTCCCTTATTCCGTGCGTTTTTGCCTAGCCAGAGAACAAAATCCAGGCTTATGAAAAGGCCTCTTTAATTTCTTTCTAGTCAGCGGCGTTATAGGTCGCTCGTGTAAGCAGGCTACACTACGCTCTCTCTAGCCTTGCTGGCTGGGAAAATAACGATAAGTTTGTTTTCCTTTCTCTTGGTGGGGCGATCAGGTGAATCCTTTCAAATCCCTCCCTGTAATATTCTTCTCTTTATGCTGCATTTCTGCGCCCCGCATCTATACTAAAATTAGTCTTTGACAGGGAGTGTCACAATTGCCTTTTCCTATTACTGCCCCCAAATCTTATACACGCATATTTTTAATCTTTGCATTACTCGCTTTGATGGCGAGTTCAAGCCAGGCGAGTGTTGCTGAAGCTAACGTTAATAAGGAAGTTATTCTCAGTGGCTGGTTTTATCACTGGGGTGATTTACCTAAAAATACTCAAACAGGGCAGTGGGTTTTCGACGATAATAATTGGCTGACAACTGAGTCTCCATCGGCTATTCCAGGGAGGCAAGGTGAGAAAATAGTCTGGCTGAAAGTAAAACTTCCACCTGAATTCTGGCACGACCCGCACCTTTTTATCAGTAGTGTCGATCTAACGTTACAGACCTATCTTGCAAACAAGCTGATTTACCAATTTGGTGATATTGATGACGAAGGTAACAGCCGTTTCGAAGGTTGGCCCTGGCATATCATTCGACTGCCTGCCGATTATTCACAGCACAGTGTCTACTTTCGTATTTTCTCCGATTATTCCGATATTGGTTTATCTGGCGAGGTGGCAATTGGCGAGCGTTTTGAATTATTAAATGATGTCTACCAACGAGGCTTTACAGGGCTGCTGTTTATTCTCGTTCTGGTAATCGTCGGAATCATCAGTACCATTATGGGGGCGATTAAAAAAGACGGTTATGTGGCAATGTCGACGGGTTTACTTTCGTTTGATTTGGCGTTGATGATGTTTGCTGAAAATGAAATGAGCCAGCTCGTTTTGTTCGAACCTCTTACCTGGCGCTTCATTGCTGCGGTCAGTTATTTTCTGGTCCCGGTATTTCTGGCGCTTGTTATGCGGAGCTGGGATAAGGAAACATCTACTGTTAGCAACTGGGTGTTGGCTACCAGTATCATCTTCGTTGCCAGTGTGGCATTAGTGTCAGCATTTACCTCGTTTAATTTTATCTATGCATACCCCTACTTTGATCTGCTGTTTATTGTGTTGGTGCTTTCTTTGATGATCAGTTGTTTTAGGCTGGTTCCGAAGCTGGGTATGCGGGGGGTGTTGATGGCCTTTGGGATTTTGGCGTTATTTGTTTCTTTAATGCTCGATATGGTGAGCGCACACGGCGTCATCGACTGGATTGGCCGAATGGGACAATGGGGGCTGATTATTTTTGCGCTGACATCTCTCGGTATTTATTTGCTCCATGATTGGCAGCAACAAAAAGATTTAAATAAATTAACGATGCATCTCGAGACAGAGGTTCAGCAGCGGACACTGGCACTAAAGTCGAGCCAGAAAGAATTGGAGAAAATGGCGAGAGAGGATTTTCTGACTTCGTTACTTAATCGACGCGCTTTTTCTGAGTTGGCCATAGAAGAGGTATTGATGGCTACTCGACAAAACAGTCCGCTTTCCCTCATTCTTTTTGATATTGATCACTTTAAAGATATCAATGACCAGCATGGTCATGATATCGGCGACTTAGTACTTAAAGCCATTGCCGAGGTTGTTAGGGCGACGTGCCGAGAAAGTGATTTGATTTGCCGATATGGCGGCGAAGAGTTCGTTGTATTGTTGCATGCAACAGGTTCGAAACAGGCGCAAATATTAGCTGCACGATTACGTCAGGCTATTAATACTATTGAAGTTAGAAATAATGAGGATGAGGTGATCACGGTTACCGCCAGTTTTGGGTTGGTTTATCTTGATGATTTGAGTGCTATTGATGAGGGTTCAGAGCGGTTGTTGGAGCGCTTGTTACGTGCTGCAGATCAGGTTATGTATGAAGTAAAAACGTCCGGACGAGACGGTATTAGAACGCATGAACTCATCGAGTGTAAGGAAGCCAGTCAGATTGGGCTTATTTGATTTTTGCTGCTCACACTATTTTGATAGCTGCTTATTGTTACACAGCTAATACAGTTTGATTACCCAAACCAATTAAACGCCATCACCGACCACAAAACATACGCTGCGATGCTGGCAGGGTAGGCCTTTTCGCCAATATCGGTTCCTTCCCTCTTTTGATTCGACGCAAAAATAAGCGCGGCTGAAATCAGCCCCAACAAGCCCAGCATAAAGATCAGCGCGTCCGAGCCGATCTTTTCAGGCAGCGTAATTAAAGGCGTTGCGCTTAGTCCGACGGTGACGGCTATCAGATTGATCCAGCCAAAAAATGCAGTGATTTTATACATGTTAACCGGCGACCTTTTCTTGGCTGTCGTTTAGTAAACGTACTTCGCGTTGAGGGAATGGGATAGTGATGTTCGCATCCTGCAGGGCTTTGAAAATCTTCAGGTTGGTCTGATATTTATTGTTGAAATAGGTTTCGGTTGGCACCCAGTAACGGAGGCCGATTTCAATGGCGCTGTCGCCAAAGTTGTCGATACCTACCTGTGGTTCTGGCTCGTTGCAGACCGGATTCATCTCTCTTAAACATTGGCGAATAACGGCAATGGCTTGCTCTGGGTCGGAGTCGTAGCTGATGCCGATGCTGCTATCCACCAAAGTGTTGGCGAATGAGTTGTGCAGAATTTCGCCAATGATGTGTTTGTTGGGGATAGTGATTTCAACGCCGTCTTCATTGGTAAGAACCGTGTGGGCAAGGCTGATATCCTTCACAATGCCGCTCACACCCAATACGCTGATAGTGTTGCTGATGATGAAAGGGCGCGTGAGGATGATAGTGAAGCCCGCGCCATAGTTGGATAGCAGGCCCTGAACAGCCAAGCCAGCACCCAAAGATAATGCACCGATAGCGGCGACCATGGGTGTGACGCTAATGCCCACTTTGCCGAGCGCAATGATAGCCACCATAATGATGACAATAATACGCAGAGTGTTAGCGATAAAGATGGATAAGGTAATGTCAACGTTGCGTTTTTCACAGAGGCGAGTGGCTATTTTGGCGACTTTTTTGGCGACAAACAGGCCAATCAGGAAAATAACAATCGCGCCGAGCAGCTGAAAGCTGTAGTTCACCAGAAACTCGGTGATCAGGTTGTAAATCTGCTGAAATTGTTCAAGTTCTTGGTCAATCATAGGACTGATTTCCAGAGGTTATTCAGGCGTTTTTCGATTAACTGCAGGTCACGCGGGTGACGTTGCGTTGTTCAGTGATGCGACAATGCCCGGGTTGCTCTTTAGGTGGGGCTTTAGCCAGCATTGTTGTAGATTGAGGTTCGGTCTTTGTAGTTGAGGTTTCCGCTAGAATTAAGGCTTCCTTAATAAAAGGTTTCTGGATCTTTTTCGCAACCAACTCAGGAGTGTTTTGCGAAGACAGTAGTTGTGAGGGTGATACGAGCTGAACACCGAGAGACTCCAGATGAGGCAAAACATTTTCCAGATAGCTTAACGTGCTGGGATAGGGGTGGCCGATGGCAATGGCAGAGCCATTCAGGCGGGCTTTTTTTATAAGTCGTTTGAATTGCTGTGAAGTAAATTCCGATGTGGCTTCATGATCGAGGAAGATATCTCGCTCAAGAGTCGGGATGTTCTGCGCCACGGCCGTGCTGGCGGCCACGGAGTCAGCGCTGGTGCGGCTGTCGACAAAATACAGCGGGTACTCTTTGATCGTTTGCATTAGCCATTGCATGTGGTCGTTGCTGGTGGTCAATCCACTGCCCATGTGGTTATTAAGGCCACTGACATAGGGGGTTGCGGCAATAGCTTTTTCAAGTTGCTGTTCAAAAATAGGGCGATCCTGTTTAAAGGTCAGCCCGCCAGGCCCTAGTGGGCGATCATGGTTGTTATCCATGGGTAAGTGCAGCATTATTTCCTTGCCCTGTTGATGAGCCTGCTTAGCAAGCTGTTTACCAAAGGGGGTGAAGGGCAATACTGAGAAGGTAACGGCGCCGGGTAATGCAATGGCACGTTGACCATGCTGCAAGTTGTTGCCGAGGTCGTCGATAATAATACTTATCGAAGCGAGTTCATCTGCGGTTGTTGTAGCCCAGGCTGGCAGAATGAGAAGTAGGTAAAGAAATGTGCGAGTCAAACGGAGCATTGTTAGTTGGTCGCCTTCTCTGCTGATTTAACTTTGCCTTGGCTGATAATGTGCAAACCCTTTAATAGGTTCAGGGCTTCGTACAGCTGGAAGTCGTTTTCGGCCAGCGCAATTTTGTCCGCTGTGCCGTTTTTAGCCTTTCCTTTTTTATCGCCGTTGCTCAGGTGACCCTTAAGATCGGATTCCTTGATGCGTAAAGATTGCTCAGCTGTGGAGGTTACTTTTGTGGTTTCGACCAGAATATCCGGTGTGATGCCTTCCGCTTGAATCGAGCGGCCGCTGGGAGTGAAGTAGCGAGCAGTGGTTAATTTTAATGCGCTGTTGTTGGTTAGCGGTAATACCGTTTGTACGGATCCTTTGCCAAAGCTCTGGCTACCGAGAATGACGGCACGTTGGTGATCCTGCAATGCTCCGGCAACAATTTCAGAGGCTGAAGCTGAGCCACCATTAATTAATATTACCAATGGTACGCCCTGGCTGGGGTCTTTTGAGGTGGCGTTGAAACGTAACTCCGAGTTTGGTAAGCGACCATTGGTGTAGACGATTAGGCCATCAGTCAAGAAGGCATCGCTGACTTCGACGGCGCCATTGAGAACACCTCCAGGATTGTTGCGCATATCCAGCACCAGCCCTTTGAGTAGCTGATTATCCTTCTGCAGCTTTTCAATAGCCTTTAATAGATCGTTGCCGGTTTGTACCTGGAATTGTGTGATGCGGATGTAGCCGTAACCGGGTTCAAGGCTGCGATGTTTGACGCTGGTCACCTTGATGATGGCGCGGGTAATGGTGATTTCCAATGGCTTTGGATTATGTTCGCGAGCGACGGTGAGTACAACATCTGAGCCGGGTTTGCCGCGCATCAGGTCAACCGCTTCGGAAAGGCTCAAACCGTTCACGGTGTGATCATCAATTTTAATGATCAAATCGCCCGCTTCAACACCGGCTTGGAGGGCGGGGGTGTCATCGATTGGCGTGATAACGCGAACAAAACCATTTTGCATTTCAATTTCGATGCCCAGGCCACCAAATTCGCCACGGGTGTTTTCTTGTAAGTCGTTCAGTGCATCGTCGCGTAAATAGGCAGAGTGCGGGTCAAGGCCGCTGAGCATGCCGTCAATGGCGTTGTTGAGTAGCGTTTTGTCATCAACGGGTTCCACATAGGCCTGTTTGATGCGGTCATAGATTTCGGTAAAGGTGCGAAGCTCCTTGAGCGGCAGCGGTCCCTGTTCGGGCTCGGTTTTTTCTTCGGCATGCAATAAGGGACTTAGCAGGCAAAGCAGCAGCGCAATAGCGAGTAGCTTTGTACAGTTTTTCAGGGTGATCATAATGGCGTTTGCGTCCCGGTGGGCATGACTTTTAATGCATTCTAATATGATGTGTCGGGCTTGTGTTGGATTTCTTTATTAATAGCTGGGCGGCTAGCCACTAGTTACGGGCTAAAATCCAGCTTTTTGGGTTTTGTGGTTTGCCGTTGCGGCGGATTTCAAAATACAAACCAGAGCTATTGTTACCGCCACTGTTGCCCACGCTGCTTATGACATCATTACTGCTGACCCAGTCTCCGGTTTCCTTGTAAATGGATTGATTGTGACCGTACAGGCTCATGTAACCGTTACCGTGATCAATAATCAGGAGTAGGCCAAAACCGCGTAACCAGTCGGCAAATACGACTCGGCCATAGTGTATGGCATGGACTTCGTTGCCCTCTTTGGCGCGGATTAGCACGCCGTTCCAACGAGTGCCAGAGCGTTTATCCTTGGAGCCAAAACTACGCACAATTTTGCCTTGAGTCGGCCAGGGTAATTTTCCTTTACGGGCTTTGATGGGGGTTGTGGCATCAGGTAAATCAAGGTCAGCGATGGCTTGTTCCACAGAGCTTAACAGTTCTTCGAGACGCTCCCGGTCGGCCAGCATTTTGTCCAGCTGCTGGCCCTTTTGGCCAATATCACCCTGCAGGCGAACTAATACCGCATGGCGTTTTTCTTTGCTGGCTTTTAGAGTTTGGTGCTGTTGTTCAAGTTGCTGGCGTGAGTGTTGAAGGCTGAGTAACTGTTCGTTGATGTTTGTTTCATTTTCTTCCACCTGGCGGACGGTCTTGCTGTATTGCTCGATTTGCTCGGCTCGGGCGCGGTTGAAATAGTCGTAATAACGCAGGGTGCGTGCCAGTTCGGCGGGTTGCTCAAGATTAAGTAGTACCTTGAGGTATTCGCTATGGCCAATGCTGTAAGCTGCGCGGATTTGCTCGGCAATCTGGATTGCCTGTTTTTTGCTTTCGGCGAGTAAGGCGCTGCGCTGCTGGCGCAGTTTTTTAATGCGGGTCTGGGTGTTTTGTAATTCGTGGGTGAGTTTTCTTAGCTGATGGGCAGTTTTGCCGATCTTGCGTTCTGAGCTACGCAGTTCTTTCTGCAGCTTGGATTGCTTGCCCTTGGCTGAATTGAGCCAGTTTTCCAGTTTTCCAATGCGTTGTTTAAGGGTGTTGAGTTGTGCTTCACCGGCATCATTGCTGAGTGCTAGCGGTGCCTGTAGTAACAAGCACAGCGCTAGCAGGATAGGAGAAAATAATGAGTAAGCGCGTGCCATTTGACGCATCTTTGGACGGCTCTCCCTAAAGGAACCTCACCAATGACTCGCCCGTCATCTCTTCAGGCTGCTCTAGTCCCATCAGATGTAATAGCGTCGGAGCGATATCGGCAAGTCCACCTTCGCGGTGCTCCACCATGCAATCGCGAGGACTGACCAGCACGAAGGGTACCAGCTCGCAGGTGTGGGCCGTGTGGGGTTGCCCGGAGACGTGGTCACTCATCTGTTCAACATTGCCGTGATCCGCAGTGAAGATGCATTCACCTCCGACATTGCCAATCGCAGTGACAACGCGTGCCATACATTCGTCTAGCGTTTCAACGGCTTTGATGGCAGCGCCAAAATTGCCTGTGTGGCCAACCATATCGCCATTGGCGTAGTTACAGATAATCAGATCGAAGCGTTTGCTTGCGATGGCTTTGACCAGTTCGTCGGTGAGCTGATGAGCACTCATTTCCGGTTTTTGGTCGTAGGTGGACACGTCGGGCGACGGGATCAGTACACGCTCTTCGTTAGTAAAGGGCTCTTCGCTGCCGCCGTTAAAGAAGAAGGTAACGTGGCCGTATTTTTCAGTTTCCGCCATGCGCAATTGGCTTTTGCCTAAACTTGCTACGTATTCGCCCAGCACTTGTTTAGGCTGCGTGGTTGGAAATGCGCAGCTGGCATCCAAGTCTTTAGCGTACTCAGAGAGCATGACAAATTCAGATAAAACGGGGCGAGCGGAGCGTACAAAGCTGTCAAAGGTGAGGTCTACAAAGGCGCGGGTTAATTCGCGGCTGCGGTCAGCGCGGTGGTTCATACAGATTACCGCATCGCCATCTTTGATGATCGCAGGTGCTTCGCCTTCTTTACGTAAAATGGTGGTTTGTACGAACTCATCATCTTCGCCGCGCGCGTAAGCCCGCTCGAGGCCTTCCAGTGCATGGTCGGCGCGGAACACTGCTTTACCCAGCGTCATGGTGTCGTAGGCTAGCTCTACGCGATCCCAGCGATTGTCACGATCCATGGCAAAAAAACGGCCCATAATTGAGGCTATTTTACCGCGACCGGTATCTTTCAGTTTGTTAGCCATTTTTCTGAGTGAGTCGGCAGCGCTACGCGGTGGTGTGTCGCGGCCATCCAGAAACGCATGCACATAAATGTTGTTGGCACCGCGTTGAGCGGCCAGTTCAACCATCGCGAGCATCTGGTTTTCGTGGCTGTGTACGCCACCATCAGAAAGTAAGCCTTGAATGTGTACGTCGCCACCAGCAGCGTTGGCCCTATCAATGGCCGAGCAAAGAATTTTGTTTTTGAAAAAACTGCCGTCGGCAATGGCTTTGTCGATGCGGGTGCTATTTTGCGCGATGATACGCCCGGCGCCCATAATCATATGGCCGACTTCGGAGTTGCCCATCTGCCCGTGAGGCAGGCCGGCACTTTGCTCAGATGCGTTTAATAGGGTGCGTGGACTGTTGGCCCAAAGCGTGTCCCAAACCGGTGTTTGAGCGGCTTTGATTGCGTTAGACGCAGTGGTTTCGCTATGGCCCCAGCCATCAAGAATTACAAGAACAATAGGTTTTGGTACTAGCTGCATACGTCGCGTTAACTCAGGGTCGTGTGCTGGTCGTTAAGTTGGAGCAAGTCTAACCGCTACAGTTGAGAATGCCTATCGCTTAGCGTTAATTGGGAACATTTATTTTAGCAGTTCGTTGCTGAGACGTTAGGAAAAAAGCAGGAGATTCATGCTTGTCTTGAGGAAGGTTATTATCTTGCTTCCTTATATTTAGTCATGACCTATTGACGTGTATACTGCCTGCTTTATTTTTTGTGATACTAAGAAAACTTTTATGAGCCAATATTTAGAGTTTGTCGTTAATCATTGGGTGTTGTGTGGGCTGTTTGTTGGTCTGGTGGTTACTTGGATTTATACCGAAAGCCTTAAGCGTGGTGCCAGTGCTTCATTACATGAAGCAACCCGCATTATGAATCAGGATGATGGGGTGGTGGTGGATTTGCGTACAGGGCAAGAATTTTCTGATGGTCATATCGCTGGTGCAATTAGCCTGCCTTATGCTGAACTGAGCAGTCGTATGTCCGAGCTTGATAAGTATAAAGAGTCGGCGATGGTGTTGGTGTGTAAAATGGGTCAGCACTCCACGAATGCCAGCAAAGCCTTAAAAGATGAGGGCTTTAGCAATGTATGTCGAATGACTGGAGGTATGGCTGAATGGACGAATGGCAATATGCCGGTCGTTAAAGGCGGCAGCAAAGGTAAGAAAAACAAAGACAAAAGTAAATAGTCGTGGCTGAGGTTGTTATTTACAGCAGTGGCTATTGTCCCTATTGCGACCAGGCAAAGATGCTGCTGGTGTCGAAGCAGGTTGATTATCAGGAGCTGGTTGTTGATGGCGAGCCCACGGTACGCGCTAAAATGCAGCAGTTGAGTGGTCGTACCTCTGTGCCGCAAATCTGGATTGGCGAACGCCATGTTGGTGGTTTTACCGATCTTAGGTCGCTGGAGGTCAATGGTGAACTGGACGAATGGCTGAGCGCTGATTGATTCGTATAAATAAAAATTATTTTATCTTTTAAGGAATAAACTGATGGCTGAAGAAGAGCAGGCTCAAGCCCAAGGCGAGAACCAACCACAATTTGCATTGCAGCGTATCTATCTGAAGGATATGTCCTTTGAGTCGCCAGATTCACCTGAGGTTTTCCGAGGACAGTGGTCGCCAAAGGTGAAGCTGGATGTGAATACCGGCGCTAAAGAGTTGGATGGCGATTTGTACGAATCGGTGTTGACGGTAACGGTAACGGTCGAAAACGCGGATAAAGTGGCTTATCTGGTGGAAGTTAAACAAGCAGGTATTTTTGGGATCAAGAATATCGACGGTGCGACTAAAAAGCAGCTGCTGGCAACGCTCTGTCCAACGACGCTTTTCCCTTATGCGCGTGAAGCGGTTGATAACGCAGCAACGCGTGGCGGTTTTCCTCCTCTGCATTTAGCGCCGATTAATTTCGATGCGCTGTATGCGGATGCGGCTCGACAGTCTGAGGCGACCGCTCAGGCTGAGCCGGAAACTTCGCACTAGGTTTTATGTCTTAACGAGGCGACAAATTTGTCGCCTCTAGTTTCTTCTTACTAGTTCTTTTTTAAATCCCTCTTTCAAAACCAAGCTGCCGCCAGGCTTCAAATACCACTACAGCCACTGAGTTAGACAGATTCAGGCTGCGACTATTCGCTAGCATGGGAATACGTAAGCGCTGTTGTTCGGGTAGGCTTTCTCGTACGTCTGAAGGTAGTCCCCTGGATTCCGGGCCAAACATAAAGGCGTCGCCAGACTGAAAAGCTATTTCGCTATAATTGTTAGTGGCTTTTGTCGTTAGTGCAAAAATCCTTTGGATGTCGTTGTTATCCCTGCATTCTGCAAAGCTGTTGTAAAACTTAACCTGGGCCCATTCGTGATAATCCAGGCCGGCTCTACGCAGGCGTTTGTCGTCAAACTCAAAGGCCATAGGTTTGATGATATGTAGCTGGCAGCCGGTATTTGCGGCCAGACGAATGATGTTGCCTGTATTAGGTGGAATCTCTGGTTCAAAAAGTATGATGTGCAGCATATAAGGGGGATTAATCTTTAAAATTGATGGATGCAAGAGCCGTTGTTGGTAGGGCGGCTTTCAGGCTTTGATTTTACAGGGGTTTGTGATTAAACTCGTTCAGTCGTCAGCACCTGCTGATAGAAGAGCCAGCCGCACTGAAAGCAACTAGAATCTATTGGCGGCGAAGGCTCCATGGTAGTCTACACTAAACGGCAACAAACTGATTATTGGGGATTAGGCGCTGCTTAAATTATTCACAAAAAAGGCTGTTGCTGAAGGGCTGGTGGGTATTCATGTGAGAACCGCAGGTGTTGCTGTGGCTCACGTAACGGCTGCTGAATCCGATAAGCCTCAACTTGCTAACTGTGAGTTTCTTCCGGGCAATGATGCTGGCGTTCGTGCCAAAGCGTTGAGTGAGTGGGTGGCCGCCAAAGAATTGCAGGGGTTGCCAGTCAATTATGTGCTGTCACCGCAATTTTACTACCTACTGCAGGTTGAGCCGCCACAGGTCCCCGCCGAGGAGCTGAAAGAAGCGTTACGCTGGCGCGTTAAAGACCTGATCCATTTTGATATCGAAGACGCCATTATTGATACCTTCCCATTACCTGAAGAGTCATTTCGCAACCGTGCGGCAATGATTTACGTTGTCGTAGTCAAACGTAGCATTATTGAAGAAGCTGAAGCACTGACCAAGGCGGCTGGTCTGAAGTTACGCAGTGTCGATATTGCCGAGTTGGCGCTGTGTAATCTTATGCCTAAGGATGAGCAGCAGTCGCAGGGTACCGCACTGGTATTAATTCAGGGTGGTGAAGGCGTGTTGAATCTAGTTAAGGGTCAGACTCTATATTTGACCCGTAATGTTAAGGCCGACCCCCAACAGCTTCGCGGTGGTGAATTGTTATCTAATGCGACATTCAATCACCTGGTACTAGAAATACAGCGCTCCCTTGATTATTACGAAAGTGGTTTGGCTCAGCCGCCCGCGACACGATTACTGCTCGTGCCGGTTGGAGAGGATAGCTCGGCCATTCAGGATGCTCTGGATGTCAGTTTTGGACTGCGTGCAACCTTGCTGAATTTGGGTGATGTTCTGGTTGGTAGTGATGCAATCGAATTCCAGAACCAGGCTCTTTGTACACTGGCGATGGCGGCAGCTATGAGGCAGCAAGCCTCATGAAACAACAGGTCAACCTTTATAGATTTGCTGTTCGTCAGAGTGTCTGGCGACAGTACTCCCCTTTCCCTCAGGCAGCGATTGCTCTGTTGACAGTTCTGTTGCTGTTAACAGTTTTTGCAGTGATGGATAAGGCAAAGTTGAATGGCCAGCTGCAAACTTTAAACAAACAGCACGACCAAATTTCTCAACAATTGCAGCAATTATCTTCGATTGATAATGGTTCGACGATTGAGGTATTACAGCAGAATATAGCCGATCTGGAAGTAGAACTGACGGTTCGACAGGCTACCATGACCAGCATTAAGGCCGAGGGCGCGGTAAATAACACGGGCTTTTCTTTGCACCTGGAAGGTCTCGCACGACAGCATTTTGATGGACTGTGGTTAACGACGATTGAGTTAGTGCATGGCGGTGAACGAATGGGGCTGGCGGGTGTTGCTGGTGAGCCTGAAATGGTACCTCGTTACATACGGAACTTGAGTAACGAAAAGGTGTTTGCGGGTACGGAATTCGATGTGTTCAGCCTAGAGCGCTCGCAAGATGGAGTTGCGTTGATTTTTGATGTGTCCGCTATTACAGAGGTCGAGCAGTGAAGGCCTCGTTAAAAGACTCCATGCAGAAGTGGCGTGAGCGTTTTGATGCGCTACAGCCCCGTGAGCGAAATATCATCCTAATTCTGGCACTGGTTGTGGTGGCTTTTATATGGGATTTTCTTTGCTATTCACCACTGCAACGTGGAATCACTAAAACCCAGAGTGAAATTGTTGCGAAGACTGATCAAGTCAGGCAGTTGGGGAATGATATTCGAGAGCAGGCTCAGTCAGGTAGCGGCAATCCTGTACGAGTGTTGCAGGATAGAAAACAGAGTTTGACGATCGCTATTAAGCAGCTGGATAGCAGTATTAAACAATTAACTGGCAACCTGATTCCGACTAAAAAAATGGTGCGGGTGCTTGAGGATGTGTTGCGTCAAAGCAGTAGTCTTCAGCTTGTTGCGGTAAAAAGTCTGCCAGTACGTCGACTTATTACGGCGGTTGAGGGTGAAACTGAAGTGGTCCCCGCAGATCATAGCCGATTGTACCTGCATGCGGTTGAGCTAGAGCTACGGGGCAGCTATTTTGAAACGCTATCCTATTTGCAGGCCCTAGAAGGGCTGCCTTGGCAGGTGATTTGGGAGCAGTTGGAATATCGAGTTGATGGATATCCACACGCGGATATTCGCCTTCGTATTAATACGCTTAGCAGCAGCGCGGGTTTGCTGGGGGTTTGATGATGGTGCAACGGTTCACCGATAATTGTTTGGTATGTCTGGCACTGTTGTTGGCTAGCACTTCGTTGTACGCCAATCTGGATTTACCCGATCCGACTCGGCCGGGTAATTTGGTGCCGCAGGTGGCTATGTTACCAATGTCATTGGTGAAACAATTTAAGTTAAATTCGGTGCTGATCAGTTCTCAGCGGCGGGTGGCAATTATTAATGATAAAAGCGTGGAAGTGGGCGATAGCGTTAACGGTGCAACAGTAAAGCAGATTGAAAAAAGCCGTGTTGAGCTGGTAAAACAGGGCACCCGTTTCAGTCTGAGCCTGGTTGATCATGACTTCAAGCAACGCAAATAATTTGAAAACCGGAGAATTCCTATGTGGCTGAAATTTACAGCCCTGAGTCTGTTGGTAAGCAGTTTGCTGCTGACCGGCTGTCAAACGCTGACGACTGATGACCGTGTGCGAGATACGGCCTCGGTTGACCAGATGCAGCGGGAGCTTGATAAGGCGCTGGCTGAACTGGCCAAGCAGCAAGAAAGTGTTGTACCCCCAGCCAATATAACGGCTGAGTTGCTACCAGCGCTATCGGTTCAGCAGAGCAACGCTGCCCAGCAGGAACGTTTTGATATTGCTGTTGATAGTGTTGCCGCGAGAGATTTTTTTACTGGGTTGGTTAAGGGTACGGATCAAAATATTGTGGTACCGCTTGATTTGAGTGGCAAGCTAAGTCTGGATTTGCAAAACGTTACTATCGATGACGTGATGCAGATTGTGCGCGACACCTACGGTTATGACTATGTGCATAAGGGTAATCTATATCGCATTTTACCCAATGGCATGCGAACTCAGATATTCAAAATTGATTACCTCAACGTGCAACGAATGGGTTCCTCGGAAACGCAGGTCAGTTCTGGCCAAGTGAGCAGTGCGGGTCGTAGCGATAACAATAGTGGCAGTTCTGATAATAACGACAACGATGATGATAATGACAGCAGTGATTCAGATGTGCAGGCTGTTGTAGGCACGCGTTTGAGAACCAAGACTGACACGGATTTTTGGGCGGGATTAGCTCAAACGGTAGGCATTATTATTGGCGATGGTGAAAATCGACGTGTGGTAGTGTCTCCACAATCAGGCATGGTGATTGTACATGCTTTGGCCGGTGAGTTACGGGCCGTAAAGGAGTTCTTAGATAAGGCTGAGCTGTCATTACGTCGACAGGTGATTTTGGAAGCTAAGATTTTGGAAATTCAGTTGAGCGATGGTTTCCAGGCGGGTGTTAACTGGTCTGCTTTGGCTGAGACTGGTGATGGTAAAAATGTGATTTTTGGTACTGGATTGCGAAATACAGCGCGCATCATCGACCCTGTTACTGGCGCTGTGACGTTGGGCCCTTCAATACTGGGTACGCCATCGGCAACTAGTACGCCTAGCGATAGCGTTGGTGGTGTATTCAGCGCGGCACTAAACCTGAAGGATTTCAATGCGCTGATTGACCTATTATCCACGCAGGGCACCGTACAAGTGCTTTCCAGTCCACGTATTTCTACAGTGAACAATCAAAAAGCCGTAATAAAAGTGGGCACCGATGAATTCTTTGTGACTGAAATCTCATCAGAAACGACAACGACAACGACTTCAACGACACCAACCATTGATATTGAATTAACGCCCTTCTTTTCCGGTATAGCGCTGGATGTGACACCGCAAATCAGTGAGGACGGCGAGGTGATTTTACACATTCATCCAACGGTTAGTGAAGTAGAGGATCAGGTCAAAACTGTGGTGGGACCCAATGGTGATCTGGTATTGCCGCTGGCATTAAGCTCTATTCGTGAAACCGACAGTATTGTGCGTGCTCGCAATGGCCAAGTGGTGGTGATTGGTGGTCTGATGAAGAATAATTCGACCGATAGTAATGCTAAAACTCCATGGCTAGGTGACCTGCCTTTGCTGGGTAGTGCTTTCCGGCAGAAACGTCAAAGCTCGGTGAAAAGTGAGCTGATAATTTTGCTTAAACCTATCGTGGCGGATGATGCTGCATGGCAGAACAGCATTGAGGGCAGCAAACAACGTCTCTCCGAATTTCAGCAGGTGTTTCAACCGGGTACGTTTGAATAAGGGCGTTTTTAACGCCGATTCGTCTTTAACAGAGTAAGCTCAATAGCAGCGTAGGTGATCATGTATTTACAGCATTTCGGCCTCAGAGAAATGCCCTTTTCCCTGACACCTAATACCCACTTTTTTCTGAATGTGGGTAGTCATCACGAAGCGATGAACCTGTTGCTGGTCGGGCTGGAAAATGCAGCCGGTTTCATCAAAATAGTTGGCGAAGTGGGCACGGGTAAAACGTTGCTGTGCCGTCAGCTTTTGAACAGCTTGGGTGAGCGCTACGTGACGGCTTATATTCCCAATCCTCATCTTACCCCGTCAGGCATGCGCGTGGCGTTGGCCGAAGAGCTGGGTCTCAAGGTGCACCGAAATGCAGGGCAACACAAAATTCTTAACCTTCTTTCTGAGCGGCTGATCGAGCTTGCCCATGAGGATAAACTGGTTGTGATCATTATCGATGAAGCGCAGGCCATGCCTGAAGATACGGTTGAGGCGCTGCGCTTACTTACCAACCTTGAAACTGAATCGCAGAAGTTATTGCAGGTAGTATTGTTTGGTCAGCCTGAGTTGGAAGCTCTGCTGGGTCGTCCCTCGCTACGTCAGCTTAAACAGCGTATTACCTTTTTCTATCAGCTAGAACCTTTGGATGAAGCGGCGTTGGAACGATATGTTACACACCGGTTGTCAGAAGCTGGTTATAAAGGTGCGCAAATTTTTAATCGGCAGGCGATGAAACGCCTGCATCAGTCATCAAGAGGAATCCCACGACTGGTGAATATTCTCTGCCACAAAGCGCTGATGGTGGCCTACGGGCAGGGTGTGCAGGTGATTGAGCCGGAGGCTATCCGTCGCGCCACGCTTGATACAGAAGATGCCTCTGCAGGTTTTTCATTACTGCCTGTACATTGGTTGTCAATGGGTGTGGTGGGTGCGTTAATGTTATTGCTGGCGCTACGTATGAGCGGAGTGCTGGCATGAGCCTGATTAACGATATGTTACGTGACCTGGATAAGCGCAAATCGACCTATCCTCAACAACAGGGCGTTGCTGAGGGCGTGCGGGTTACTGCGGCTGCAAACAGCCGGAACAATATGTTTGCCCGCAGTTGGGTATGGCTGGTGGTCGTGCTTGGTTTGGTGTTTTTGGCCGCCTTTGTTTGGCACTTATACGGCGAGCTGGAGCAGAAAGCTTTACAAGGCAGTGAGCTGTTAGTCGGCTCAAATAGTGAGGTTAATGAAGCTGTTGTGCCAGTTGCTGCGCGGCTTGTTCCTGTTCAGGGTGCGCCTTTTACTGAAATCCTTGCTGTCGAGGTGCATGCCGTTACCGGCGGTGCTCGTATCGAAATCAGTCTGTCGGCACCGGTGCAGCATCGCGTATTACGAAACGGCCAGCAGTTGATTATTGATTTGCCCACTACACGCCTTACCGAGGCATTGCCTAATCTGACCCTCCATCCGTTGATCAGTGCCGTCGATGTGTTAACTCACGCTGCGGGCATACAACTGGAAGTGGATGTTACACGGGCTGTTAATTTACAAACCTCGATGATCAGCAAAGAGCAGGCGTTATTGGTGGTGGAGCTGATTACCGCAGGCGACGAGATACAACCTTTATCGAAGGATGTTGCTGAAATATCAGAACAGGAAAGTAATCAGAATATTACCTCCGACCTAAAACAAGCAGCTAGCACCTCAGCAAGTTTTGAAAAAACTACTCGCCAGTTGACGCTCACTGAACGTGATAAACAGGCAAATCGTGAGGCTTCACGATTGATACGCAGTGGACGTACACAGTCTGCGCAGCAATTATTAACACAGCTGTTGGCAGATTACCCTGAAGCTCACCAATCACGTGCGACCTTAATTGCACTTGAGCTTTCACAGGGGAAGCTTGAACAGGCTCAACAGCTATTGTCGTTGGGCTTGCAGTTGGCACCTGAACAGCTAGCCTTTATTAAACTGAAGGCGCGGATATTACTGTCTCAGCAGCGATCAGCTGAAGCCGTGACAGAGCTTGAGGGCTATCAATCGCAAGCGGGTCAGGATCAGGAATTCTTAGCGTTACTGGCTTCGGCCACTCAGGGAGATGGACAGCACCAACGTGCGGCGACGCTGTACCAGCAACTTTTGCAGCAAAATGATCGGCAGGCGCAGTGGTGGGTTGGTCAGGCTATTTCCTTGGAAGCTTTGAAACAGAATCGCGCTGCGCTTAAGTCTTACTGGCAGGCACTGGAATTGCCCGGTATCAGCCCTGCCCTGAAGAGCTATGCTGAAAGCAGAATAAACCAGTTAAAGTAATGGCCCTGTAAGCAGGTATTTGGAGAAACAATGGTTGAACCCCTTAAAAAGATTCGTCTAGGCGACCTGTTAGTTCAGGAAGGCGTGGTTTCCGAAGCCCAGCTAACTCATGCGCTTGATGAGCAAAAAAGACTGGGGCTAAAGCTGGGCCGGACACTGATTGAGCTGAATTTTCTTAGCGAAGATCAGTTGCTACAGTTCTTGTCGCAACAACTAAATATTCCCTATATTGAGATTGATAACCATAACTTTGATGAAGAGTTGGTTCTTAATTTGCCAGAGGCACTGGCGCGTCGTTATCGCGCTTTGGTGCTTGGTCAGGAAGAGGGTGAATTGCTGGTAGGTATGGCTGATCCTCTGGATATCTATGCCTACGATGAAATTGCACGGGCTGTAAATCAACCAATGCGATTGGCGGTGGTAAGAGAAAGTGAGCTACTAGCGGCGCTGGACCGGGTTTATCGGCGTATCGGCGAGATAGAAACACTGGCTGAAGAGCTGCATGACGAGCTGGGCGAAGATCAATTTGATATCGGTCAGCTAACCGCCGACGACGACAGTGATGCCCCCGTAGTGCGCCTGCTACAATCCATTTTTGAAGACGCCCTGCAAATGAAAGCGTCGGATATTCATATTGAACCCGATGACACGGTGGTGCGAATTCGCCAACGTGTGGATGGCGTGCTGCAAGAGCACGTGATGAAGGAAAAACGTATTACCTCGGCGTTGGTTTTACGGTTGAAATTAATGTCAGGGCTCGATATTTCAGAAAAGAGAATTCCTCAGGATGGCCGTTTCAGCGTGCGTATTTCTGGCCATGATATCGATATTCGTTTGTCGACCCTGCCCACGCAATTTGGCGAGTCGGTGGTGATGCGCTTACTGGATCAGTCCGCCGATGCCATTGATTTAAACCGTTCAGGCATGCCAGAAAAAATGCTTGCTCGCTTCCGTCAATTAATTCATCGCCCGCACGGGTTGGTGTTGGTGACAGGACCGACGGGCTCAGGTAAAACCACTACCCTGTATGGCGCTTTGAGTGAGCTGAACAGTCCAGAGAAAAAAATTATTACCGCCGAAGACCCGGTGGAATATCAACTGCCGCGCGTTAATCAGGTGCAGGTGAACCCAAAAATTGGCCTCACCTTCGGCAAGGTATTGCGTGCGACCCTGCGTCAGGATCCTGACATTTTACTGGTCGGCGAGATTCGTGATCAGGAAACAGCTGAAATTGCGCTTCGAGCCTCTATGACCGGTCATCTGGTGTTATCCACTTTGCATACCAATGATGCGGTGACCAGTGCGATGCGGCTGCTGGATATTGGTATTGATGGCTATCTGGCGGCAGCCTCTCTGCGCGCGGTTGTTGCGCAGCGGTTGGTGAGGCGAATTTGTGATCATTGCACCAACGATTATGATCCTGAGCCTCAGGAAATGCTTCTATTGAAGGCAATGATAGGCGCTGAACGTTTGGCAGGCATGCAGTTTAAAAAAGGTCGCGGTTGTCAGAATTGTAGTCATACGGGTTATAGCGGACGTGTTGGTGTTTTTGAATTACTGGAAATCAATGAGACGATGGCCGATGCGTTACGACGTAATGATTCCTCTGGTTTTACCAAGGCAGCGATGGCGAGCCCCGATTTTAAACCGTTAACCTACGTGGCGCTGGAATATGCAGCGCAGGGTGTGACGACACTTGAAGAAGTCTTTCGGGTTTCTGAGCAGATTGATGAGGCTGTGGATGAAAAATTTGAGTTGGCCAGCGATGAAATAATGGATATTAGCTGATGCCAAGTTTCAACTATACAGGGCGTAATCAGCAGGGAGAGCAGGTTAGCGGTGTGTTGGAAGCTGTCAGTACTGATGCTCTGGTAGCAGACCTGACACAGCAAGGTATTATTCCTGTCAAGATTAGCGAACAGGCTGAGAAGAGCTCGAAAGGTGCCGGTTGGTCAGCGGCGGGCGCAGGAAAGTGGTATCAACGCAGCAGCATTGGTATTGAAGAGCTTATTGTTTTCAGTCGTCAGATGTACAGTCTTAACAAAGCCGGGGTGCCTATTATTCGTGCCCTCAATGGCTTGGCGGCAACGGTTAATAATCAAACCCTGAAAGATGTTCTGGGAGATGTTGCGGGTAGTCTTGAGAGCGGTGTGGATTTAGCCTCGTCTCTAAATCGCCATCCGACTGTGTTTTCTGATTTGTTCGTCAGCGTTATCCACGTGGGTGAAAATACCGGGCGGCTTGATTTGGCCTTTAAACAGGTAGCCAGTTACCTGGAGCTGGAGCGCGAAACCAAAAAACGTATTGGTGCCGCCACCCGTTATCCTTTATTTGTCATCATCGCTATCGTGATTGCCATTGGTGTGATCAATGTGCTGGTTGTGCCCGCGTTTTCACAGTTATTTGCCAGTTTTGATGCGCAGCTGCCTTGGCAAACTCGCGTTTTAATCTGGAGTTCTGACTTTACGATTAATAACTGGTACTGGATTCTCTTGGTTATTGTGGTCGGTTTTTTTGGTTGGCGCAGTTATGTCAACACCGAGGCCGGGCGTTTGTGGTGGGATGGTCTCAAATTACGTATGCCGTTAGTTGGCAGTATTTTTGAACGTATTAATCTGGCCCGTTTCGCTCGCACCTACTCTACGGTGGCAAGCGCTGGCGTGCCCATTATTCAGGCGTTGACGGTGGTTGCCAATGCAGTGGGTAATGCCTATGTCTCGGATCGTATTTCGAGTATGAGTAGTAACATTGAGCGTGGTGAAAGTTTCTCACGTACCGCTGCAAACAGTGGCTTGTTTTCACCCTTGGTGTTGCAAATGATTGCCGTGGGTGAGGAAACCGGCAACATGGATGAGCTGCTTGAAGAGGTGGCTGATTTTTATGAGCAGGAAGTGGATTACGACCTTAAAAGGCTCAGCGATAAAATAGAGCCGATTTTACTGATGGTGGTGGCGGGTATGGTGCTGATTCTTGCATTGGGTGTGTTCTTGCCGATGTGGGATTTATCCAGCGTGGTGAAATAGCGTGTTCAGTAGGCGACAGGGTGGTGCGTCGCAACTGGAGGTGATACTCGTTATTGCGTTGATTCTGGTGCTTATTAGCACGCTGTTAAGCGAGTTGAAGGAATTCTACGAGGAGTCTGAACAGGTACAGATGCAGGCCGTGCTGGATAGCTTGAATAGCTCTGTTAATAGTCTGGTGACTGAGCAAATTGTTGCTGGAGACCTCAACAGTTTGGCTGGCTATCAAGATACTAACCCCATGCAGTTGTTAACGAGTAGCGGTTTTAATTACAGCGGGGAATTCAGTGGGAGTGGGGTCAGGCCGGAGCCTGCCAGGTGGTATTTTAATACCACTTCTCGACACCTTGTTTATCAATTACGCGACTCGTCGAAGGTTGCTCAGCAGGGAGGGAATGCTGGACAGCTTAATTTCCGACTGAGGCTGAAATATCAGGATAATAATCATAACCAGCGTTATGACCGGGATATTGATCGTGTAGTTGGGTTAGTGCTGAAACCCGTTTATCCCTATCAGTGGTTAAAGTCGTAGCTGAATAGAGGGGCAAAATGCTTCGCGGGCATGGAAACTTGCGAAGCTCTTAATTTACGCTATAACTTGTTTACTAGTTTAAACGTTATTGGTGTGGTTTTACTAAATTCAAGGTTAGGAAATTATGAAGCAAGGGATTAAACAACAAGCGGGTTTTACTCTGATTGAGCTGGTGGTGGTGATTGTGATTTTGGGTATTCTTGCTGCGACGGCGCTGCCACGGTTTGTGAATCTGACAGATGATGCTGAACAAGCTGCAGTAGAAGGTTTCGCGGGCGCTATCGATGGCGGGAATAATATTAATTATTCAACATTTTTAGTGCGTGGTCCCGGCAATGAAGATGTAATAACTACCACCGGAGGCTGCTCTACAGCTACAGCAAATTTGTTATTACAAGGAACTATGCCCGAAGATTATGAGGTGACTAGCGCAACAGTAGCAATTGAAACAGGAAATAATGCTGTCTGTACGCTTGATAGCAATGGAGACACGGCCGATGGATCTACGGCGACATTTACGTTAACAGGCGCCAACTAATTTAATATTGATTGGTGTAACGCCCTCTTGTTGAGGGCGTTTTTATATGTAATAGGGACGGATGAAAAAAGCAACGGGGTTCACCCTGCTGGAACTGGTTGTTGTTATTATGATCGTCAGCATTCTGGCGGTTTCAGCCGTGTCCCGTTTCTCGAATCAAAGTGATTTTGCCCTTAAAACAGAGCAGGAATTGTTAATCGCTGCGCTGTTCCAGGCCCAGCAATTGGCTATGTCAGGCCGCCCTACCCAGTTTGCCATTCTTTCTGCTAATAGCTTTAGCCTGCGGGATTCGACCAATATTGCGAATGATTACGATATTGCCGGCATCACCTACCCGCAATTTCTTAGCGCTGGTGTTGCTTTTAATCCAACGTCGTTGCAACGAAACTATTCAAGGCTAGGCGCTACCGGCGAGGCGACAATTACCTTAACGGCAGGTGGCGATTCTGTTTCGGTGTGCCTTGAAAATTCGGGTTATGCGCATGCCTGCTAGTCACTTCAGCAATCGTGGCTTCACACTGATTGAGCTGATTCTTTTTATCGTTGTGGTGGGTGTTGCAACGACAGGTCTGTTCGCAGCGATTAACTCTTCTACGATTAATAATGTAAACCCATTATTTCAGATACGTTCGCTCGAGTTGGCGCAGGCACAGATGGATGAAATTATCGGCAAGCGCTATGACGAAAATAGCCCTAATGGCGGTTTTCCGCCCTGTGACTCAGGTGAATTAGGAGCTCTTTCTTGTACTTCTGGGGCTGCGTTTGGTGAAGATACAGGAGAGATAACGACCCCCGTTACTTCTACAAACTATGATGATGTCGACGATTATAGTGATTTTTCAACAGTTCCTTCAGGGTATGGCGGCTATAGTTTAAATGTGACCGTGACTTATAAAACGTTGGAGGGGCGGACGGTTAAACTGATCACGGTTACTGTTGATTCGCCAGCCAGCGAGCCTGTCACGTTGAGTGCCTATCGGGGTAATTACTAGTGGCTCTCAGGTTTAAGCAAGATGCAGGCTTCACCTTGGTGGAAATGATTTTGGTGATCGTGGTGCTGAGCATTCTGGCGGTGGGTACCACGCGTTATATTGTTACCTCCACACAGAGTTTTGTGGTGTCAGCCGAGCGTGCGAAATTAATTGGTACAGCCCGCGTGGCGGTGGAGCAGGTGATACGTCGTCTGCGTAACGCGCTGCCGCACAGTGTGCGTATCAGCGCGTCGGGACACTGCATTGAATACTTTCCCATTGATGTTGGTAGTTCAACAACTACGCCGGTATTACCTTTGGAAACCAGTTTGGTGACGTCGCCCTTTACTCTAAACTCGGGCGGTAATCATTATGCTGTGATTGGGGCTTTTACGAGCAGTGAACTATATGTTTTAGCCCTGCCCTCGCCGGGGGTGATTGCCGCAACAACCCTGAATATCGCGAACACCTATCGTGCTATTCCGCTGGCGCGGGTTGGTGGGCATACCTTTACGCGTACCTCGCCCACACAGCGAGTCTATCTGGTATCAAATCCTGAGCGTTTCTGTGTCATGGACAACGGCGATCTCGTACAGTACACGGACTATGGGATTGATGATGAGCCGATTGATGACTCAGTGCCTGATACGACGGGAACAACCACTGTTACAACGTTGATGGTTGAAGATATTAACGTTTCAGCTTCATCCTTTGCTTACACACCGGGCACGTTGGTCCGTAATGCGGGGGTCCAAGTGAATCTAGAAGTCAGCAGGGCGGGTGAAAGCGTTACTCTGAATAATGAGGTGCAAATTCGTAATGTGCCTTAAGTTTAATTCGCCAACTAAACAAGGCGGTTACAGTTTGCCGATAGCCGTATTTATTCTGGTGATTATGGCGCTGTTGGCAGCGGCGATTGTGCAGTTATCTAGCCGCAATAACCTTTCTTCGGCTCAGGAAGTTTTTTCAACGCGTGCTTTTTATGCCGCAGAAAGTGGTGCGTCCTGGGCGATGTCGCGGTTATTATTTAATACCGGTAGCAGCGTTACAAAGGCTGATTCAGATATTCAGTGCGGTAATCCTGTGAACGGGAAAACGATAAATTTCACCCCTGCTGGTTTAGCTGGATGTAGCGCAACGCTGAGTTGCAGCGTAGATACTGTTGGCTCGACTGGCTACTACAGCATTGTCAGTACGGGTGTTTGTGGTGCGGGACAGGTGCAGGCGACACGGGTGGTTGAGGTGGGGGCTCGAAACGGGCCTTAACTTTGAAAAGCAGCCGGTTAATGATTAACCGGCTGGGCAATAACAGGCCCTATGGTTTGCTGTTGACGTAGTTTTTCATCGGCACGGTGGTGAACATGTAGTTAACACGACGTAACTGCCAGTGACAGCCGGCACAATCAAGGTCGTTGGCTTTAGGTTTTCCTTCTGTGTCATAAAGCGCATAACCCCAGTTGCCGGAACGTTCATTGGCCGGCATTTCTTCAGGCCATTCGCTGCGGTATTCCATCACGGCAATCGCTGCCATATGGTCAATTAAATAGTTGCCGCCAGAACCTTTTACCACGTTCTTATTGCTGTCTTTTTTAGGAGCATAGATTTCCATAACAATGGTGGCGCCTTCAGGTACAGCATCGCCCTTAGCGATAGCCTGAAGTAAGTTGTCGCGGGCGTATATCTTAGCAACCTGCTCCTGACCAATTCGGTTTTGCGACATGTAATTGATTTGCTTGGCGTAGCCTTCGGGCAATGCCACAAACTCAGGTGTGCCGCCAGCATGTACAAGGCTGGATAGCAGGGCGGTTATAATAATAAGCAGCTTGAATTTCATAGTCTTTCCTCAATGTATGGCATGTATTTTGATGAGATTTAGCGTTAATAGCAATGGCAAATAGGGCGATTCCAGTGTTAGGGCAGCCAGCCACCAGTAGCCTGAATAGGGATAGGGCTGTCGGTGCTATTGACCCAGGCGGCGAGAGCAGTTTTTTTACTGTTAACAATAGTGACGGGTAGTGTGATGCGCCATTGGTTGCTTTTAGATAGGCTATTTTTGTGGCCTATAACAACAAAATTGTGGGACAGTATTCTGCCCTTATTTTCGCCAGCATGCACACTGGTTTGCAGGTTAAAACCGAGCAGTGCGATGTTGAGCTGTAATGGTTTGAGGGATTGCTCGGTGGAATCGAAGGTCGCAGTGATTTGTTTGCGAGTAAGCGTGACACTCAAATTACCGGCGCTTTCGTTAATTTCTGGCAGGCTGCTGCGGTGAAGTCAACTACGCGATTCCTTTTGTCTGCCGGAGGGCCGTTGCTGTAGCCTTAGGAGGCGTAGAGTTCAAGTAGCGGGACCTTATTAGGCCCGCTACTGAATGTAACCTCTGCTCTGGTAGGCAGGGAGAAAACGCTACAGATTAGAATTAGTAACGAGAGTTTGATAATCATGAAAGGCTTCCGAGTAGCTGGAGTCTCATTTTTATGAGACTCGTAGTCAGGCGAAAAAGTTCGCGCCTGATCTTACTCTCGGGTTTTTATTTATGTTTGGTTATGCTCCTTGAGCTTTCGGGTCAGGGTATTGCGTCCCCAGCCAAGTAGCTTCGCAGCTTCGCCTCTGCGCCCTTGAGTGTGTTGTAAGACGCTCTGCATCATGACTGTTTCGAAGGCAGGTAACGCCTGCTTAAGGGCGTCAGGATGCTGAGAGTTAAGCTGCTGTTGTACCCAGTTTGCGAGTGCCAGCTGCCAGCTTTCGTCATCGCTATTCTGTGACGGCTGAGCGAGCAGCTCTGGTGGTAGGTCGTTAAGTTGTACCTCGCGACTGCTGGCCATCACAGTGAGCCAGTGGCAGGTGTTTTCCAGTTGCCGCACATTGCCCGGCCACTCCAGTGTACAGAGGTAGTCACGAGTCGGGATGGTTAAAGTTTTAGCTTCCATGTGTAAATCATTGGCAGACTTGTTGAGGAAGTGCTGCGTGAGGGCGGGAATATCTTCGCGGCGATCTTTAAGAGACGGCAGGTAGATACGGATCACATTCAGGCGATGGAACAAATCTTCACGGAAGCGGTGCTCTCTCACCAGTTGCTCCAAATCCTGATGGGTGGCGGCAACGATGCGTACGTTGACCTTGACGGGCGTGTGACCGCCTACGCGATAGAATTCACCATCGGCGAGTACGCGTAACAGTCGGGTTTGGGTTTCGGCAGGCATGTCGCCTATCTCATCCAGAAATAATGTGCCGCCGTCGGCTTGCTCAAAGCGCCCTTTACGTTGTGCTGTCGCACCGGTAAAAGCGCCCTTTTCGTGCCCAAAAAGTTCAGACTCAATTAAATCCTTGGGAATAGCCGCCATGTTGAGGGCGATAAAAGCTTTGCCAGTCCGCGGGCTATGTTGATGCAGCGCGCTGGCGACTAGCTCTTTGCCTGTGCCAGAGGCGCCGTTAATCAAGACGTTAATGTCGGAATGTGAAAGGCGACCAATGGCGCGGAAAACTTCCTGCATGGCAGGTGCCTCACCAATAATATGGCTACTACTTTGGGTTGGTTGACTGTTTTCCTGACTCGCACTTTGCTCATGGCTATGTACCAATGCGCGTTGCACAATGCTGGTGGCAGCATTGATATCAAAGGGTTTTGGTAGGTATTCAAAAGCGCCGCTTTGATAGGAAGCTACCGCGCTATCGAGATCTGAGTGAGCGGTCATGATAATAACGGGTAATTGCGGATGGCTTTGATGAATCTCCGTCAACAAGTCCAGGCCGCTGATGCCGGGCATACGGATATCGCTGATAATGGCGGCTGGGGCGCGACTGGCCAATGCAGTTAAGGCCTCGTTTCCCTGCTCGAAGCATTCGGTGGCAATGTTGACTTGTGATAGTGCCTTCTCCAGTACCCAGCGGATTGCGTGGTCATCATCAACGATCCAGACGATATCATTACTTGTCATGACGGCTCCGTTTTCGACGGCAGTGGAATATAGATGGTAAAACAGGTGTTGCCGGGTGAGCTGTGTTGTTCGATCAACCCTTGATGCAGATTAACAATGTGTTGAGCAATGGTCAGTCCTAGTCCCGTGCCACTAGCCTTACTGCTGACCATGGGGTAAAAAATGGTGTCGCGCAGGGCAGAGGGGATACCCGGGCCGTTATCTCGAATATCAACACGGCATGCCACCCGGTGACGTTGATTGCCGATGGTGATTTGACGCTCAGTGCGGGTGCGAATCATGATTTTTGCGCCGGTTGTGTTGGCTTCGGTCAATGCCTGTTGGGCATTGAGGGTTATGTTGAGCAGAGCCTGAATTAATTGCTCCTTGTTGCCGTCAAGTTCCGGAATGCTTGGGTCATAATCGCGTTCAATGATTATGTCGCCTTGAGACTCTGATATCAGCAGTTGGCGTACTCGTTCCAGCACTTCGTGGATATTAACCGCACTGAAGGGCTGCGGCTGGTTGGGGCCCATCATCTGATCGGCCAGCTGAGACAGGCGATCCACTTCACCGATGATAATGTCGGTGTATTCGGCCAATGATGGATCGCTCAATTCTCTGTTCTGTAGCTCCATTGCTAATAATTGAGCTGCACCGCGGATTCCACCCAATGGGTTTTTGATTTCATGGGCAAAGCCTCGGGTTAATATTTTGGAGGTTTGTTGTTGCCAGAGCAGGTTTTCTTCACGGGAAATCTGCAGCCAGCGATCCATGGTGAAAAATTCTATCAGCAGATAGCTGTCTTCCTCGTCAATAATAGGCGTGACTGTATAGTTTACGGTCAGGCTAGTGCCATTGCTGGGTTTTAATAATGCTTCACGCTTAGTGTAGGGCTGATTGCTGAGCAGCGCATCGGCCAGCTCGCGTGCGGCGGGCCTAAAATCTTCAATTACCTGATGTAGGGGGTGCCCAATCACTCGGTTGCCGCTGACCGATAGCATTGCTTCGGCTGCGCTGTTCAGAAAGCGTATCTGCAAACGCTCGTTCAACAGTACCACTGCGGTGGTTTGATGGTTGAGCAAGTATTGAGTTAGGTCGGGGCTGGCAGTCATTGAAATGACGCCCTCTTTTTGGGCTAGCTATTGAGAAATATTAGTATGCACTTTTTTGGTGCATAACTGAAGTGCTGTCAACCTGGAGGTTAATCGCCTTTTTAGGGTGGTGGTGCTGGCTTGATAACAGCACGAAAAATATGAACGGTAATTGGTGTGCTGGTTTGTAGTACTTTGCCGTTTTTATCCAAAATACGAACGCTCAGGCTATGGCTGCCACGTTCAAAGTCGATAAGTTCTAGGCTGGTTGCTTTGCTCGCCGTCTGCAACGGTTGGCCGTTATCTAAAAACTCGATGTTATGTCCGTTACGCAAGCCCGGTTCTATTACTGAGGCTATGGTTATTTTGTGCTCGTTACGCAGGGTGGATTGGTCTGCTGGGCTGCTTATTGCCAGTTTTCTGTATTTTTCGATATTTACAGAGGGGACGTTATAAATGGGGGGCTGTTCTGTTAGAGCTGGAATTTTTTGTACGTTGATAGGTTCAACAATGATCTTTTCTGCATCTTTGCTTTTAGTGTCGGAAAAGGACGGCACGCCATCTTCGTCGATACGCTTGTAGACTTCTTCTGCATAACTAGGTGCTGCAATGAATGCGCTGGTTAAGAGTAGGCTGACGATTCGTTTAGACATGAAAATCCCTCTAGACAGTTGTCATAAAAATAAGCCATTTTTGAGGGCTGGCCAATAAAAAACCCCTGCCAATTTACAAAGTTCGCAAATTGGTCAGGGGTTTTGACAGCGTAAGCTGCTAATTATTCAGCTTTTTGGCTACCCAACGGCATTAAACGCTGTAGTACAGCTCAAACTCAGCAGGGTGTACAGACATGTTCAAACGATCAACTTCTTGTTGCTTCAGAGCGATGAAGGCATCGATCATGTCGTCGCTGAATACGCCGCCAGCTGTTAGGAATGCGCGATCCTTGTCCAGCTCTTCAAGAGCAGCCGACAGTGATGGTGCAACTGTTGGGATGTCTTTTGCTTCTTCTGGTGGCAAGTCATACAAATCCTTGTCCATGGCGTCGCCAGGATGGATTTTGTTTTGAATGCCGTCCAATCCAGCCATTAACAATGCTGCGAAGCACAGGTACGGGTTAGCCGATGGATCAGGGAAACGTACTTCTACGCGGCGACCTTTCGGGTTGCTAACGTGTGGAATACGAATCGAAGCAGAGCGGTTACGTGCTGAGTAAGCCAGCATAACGGGTGCTTCGTAACCTGGAACAAGACGCTTGTAGGCGTTAGTTGAGGCGTTCGTGAAAGCGTTCAGTGCGCGAGCATGTTTGATCACACCACCGATGTAGTACAGCGCTGTTTCAGACAGACCGGCATAACCGTCGCCAGAGAACAGGTTGTTGCCATCTTTGCTGATGGACATGTGTACGTGCATGCCGCTGCCGTTATCGCCAACTAAAGGCTTAGGCATGAAAGTCGCTG
>Ga0105359_10000364_pt1 | contig 37098 bp, 27 predicted proteins | sample GOMGulsemesocosm_6_FD_83659 | JGI IMG/M metagenome (GOLD analysis project Ga0105359, IMG submission 83659) | Methane-oxidizing microbial communities from mesocosms in the Gulf of Mexico - GOM8C Gulf of Mexico | ecosystem: Environmental > Aquatic > Marine > Cold seeps | place: Gulf of Mexico...
AGTATTTCATCCTAAATTTTAATGAACTGTTGTTGGATAATATGGAGAAAATTAGCGAACGCCCAATATAGAACCATGACAGCAGGGAAAGGATAAAAAAGGACAAAAAAAGCAGCCGCCATATAGTAAAGGTATCGTTTTTGTCGCTTCATCTCGACTTCAGAGGCATGACGGTTCTGAAAAACAATGGTTGAATAGAGTGTTACTACCGTCATAATAAATGGCAATAGACTAATCGTATCGCCAAACATCGGCATCTCAAATGGTAACTGCCCAATACTGTCAGGGTAAGCAAGATTTTCTATCCACAGAAATGACTGGCCAAAAAATTGTGGCATCTCACCCAAGGCATTAAAAACCGCGATTAGTATCGGAATCTGAATAAAAAAGCCTAACATAGGTTTTAAGGTATAAAATGGGGATACTCCAAGCTCTTTATGAGCAGCCATTAAACGATTATGTGCCTCTTCTCCGTCATAGTTGGTTTTTATATCAGATAATTTAGGAGCAAGAGAAGATTGTACCTCGCTTACTTTCCGTTGGAAGTTTGTTGTCATAATCCCCACTGGAAGCAGCAGCAGTTTGAGTAGTGTCGCAAATACAATTATAACCACACCCCAACTACTGACAATATATGTTTGAATAAGAACTAAAATAGACTCTATTAGCTTTGACAACCATGCTAATGGTGCCCATAGATGATAATATCTTATTTTCTCTAGTTCTGGAGATATAGCTGAAAGTTCAGATTTTTGAACTATTTTAATCATGCTATTTTTAGACATTAAAGAAATTTGTGTATCTATACTAAATTCTTCTTTATCTAATTTGACTGACAAACCTACTTCTTTAATAAGCATGACATTTAATCGTTTAACTACAGCCAGGCACTCATTTTCCTTTAGAGTAGCTTGACTGTTAATCTCAATTTTTTTAATCTCATCTTTTTTAACAATATAATAATATATATCATTGTAATTAGATGCTAACCCGAAAAAAGCTATTTGATGGTCATCTTTTATAAAATCAGTAAATGAACGCTCAACATTATCCGCTCCTAATTTAAACTCACTTTTCCCAAGCACAGCCGCAGGTAGTATTAATAAAAGTGTCAAAACAAATAATTTATTTTTTTTCATAAAAATTCTATTTCTTTTCAAACTCTTTTAAATCAATTGACTTAGAATTTAATAAAGCTTCGTGAAAACTAATATCTCTAAAAGGAATTTTAACACTTTTGTAATACCCAAACCCAGACAGGGCATTTGGAATATCAAGAAATATGTAATAAGGAATATTATTTTCCAATGAATCACTGAGAAGATTTACACCATTCAGCCTATTACATTCTAGATTTAACTTTGATTCTTCACATAGTGTTTTTGCAATATCAGGTAATACAACCACTTCTGATTTATAGGTGATTTTAGGCTTGTTTGATGAAAAAGGCTTTATCATTAATGTTGGCCTATGGCGGTTGTAACCAACTACTGGATGATTATTGAACAGTAAATTGTTTGGTGGTTTAGAGTAATATTTCGCATACTTACCATGATCAGATTTAAATACAATTAAACTATTATTATATATTTCAAGTTTTTTAAGTTTTACTATAAAGCCAATAAATTTTTTAATGGCACAAGTGTTTTCATTCTCAATACCTATCTCATTTTGATTATTACCATACCATGTCCCATCATCACTCCTATAGTTACATTCAGAATCAAGGTCAATGGGAAAGTGTGTAAATGAAAAGTGGAAATACCTTAAACTAATCTCTTTTTTACTTGTAGAAACATTTGAAACAAAATTATCAAATACATTTAATGTTAAAATATGCCCAACATCCCAACTAGCACCTTTATGTTGCTGTAGCTTTCGAGACATATTAATACTTGACTGCTCTCCTGCTAAATAAGACAGGACTGGTAGATCTGAAAAAATATAATTATTTATTGTTAGCCCTATGTTTGTATATATCCTAATAATGACATAATCAAAAAGACTAAAAGTCTTTGGTATCTTATTTCTATTATCTACTTTTAGTGGTTTGATATCAAAATCAGAGTAGCCAAACTGGTAACTATCCTTTATATGTGATGAGAGCCTAACACTTGAAAAATCCTTTTTAAGTTTTTCCTTTACGGCATTAAGCGAACTTATTTCATCAGGAATAATAGATGTATAATCTTTAATACCGTAAATATCTCCAACTAAGGAAACAGCCGTTGTTCCCGATTGTGATACTGCTTGTTCAAATACAACAAAATCTTTTAATTCATCAGAATAAGTTTCATTCGATCTTAATATTCTATTAACTATATTGCCTGGCATTCCATCGAAACTAATAACAAAAATATTTTTTTTATCTGATACTAATCTGGACTCAAATGTATCATCAAACATAATATCTGATTTATAAATAGCACTTATACTTTGAACAAGTGGAACCACAACCAAAATCAGAATAAATATATTTATGTATTTCTTAAATACTGTTAAACCTAGAATAGAAAATAAAACAGAAACAACGAGAACAAAAGCTAGATTATAGAAATCAATAGGATTATCTATAGGGGACACCATCACTGTATTAATAGATACTGGCAGTAGAAAACCAGATATGGAAACCCAGGAAAGTATAAAATATGAAAAAAATATTGATATTTTATGCTGTTTTAGCAAGAGAAAAACGACATTAATTAAAGTTAATAACACCCCATAGAAAACCGCATAAAAAATAGAGCCCTTAAAAAACATCTCAATATCAACAAATGTATAATCCCCAGGACTCTGGCCAATCATAAATATTGGAACTAATGTAAAGGCCACTATGCTTGCCAAAAGAAGCATTAGGGTATTTGATAAAACTTCATTTCTCATTGTAGAGCCTTTTTATAAATTCACATCCTATGGATGCACTACATCCTATGTTAAAGGTATAATTTGATAACATATTATATTTTGGTGAGACTGTAATATTATTTGGCTCCAAAACACTTCCACTGTGCATAATGCCTCCGATAGTTTCTCGTATAAAAACTTCAAATGGCTCAATACCAAGATCTTCATAATTCTCATTATTAATTTTTCTTGGTACATCTACAAACCAAACAGGCTTATTTAATCCAAAATAATAATCTAATGCTGCCCCAGACCAATCACTTATCATTACATCAGAATCATGCAATGACTCCTGTCCAGCAACATTTCCTTCATAGTTAAACATTTTATCTTCGCCATATTTTTTTAATATGTCATCAACCTTATCTTTTGCAAACTTCATAGTTTGAGGATGTGGTCTAAGTGTAACCTCACAGCCTTCTCCTATTAGTTTATCAACAATTTTTTCACCTATTCCAGATTCAATTGTTCCTTTTTCTCCCCATGTTGGTGCAATTAATACATGTAAGGGTTCCCCATCAACCTTTACTTTCTTTGGTCGTTTTTTAGACTCTTCTATAATTGAGTCTAACCTTCCATACCCATGCTCTATTAAGTTTTTAACGGGAAGATTATATTTCTCTTCCATAGCACGAATCTCTTTTACATGATGTGGTCCAGCACAAAAGACAGTATCGTAATGATCAAATGCACCTTTACGATAAATCATATGTAAACTAACCAAAGAGTGTTGAACATAAATATAATGAACTTTATGTTTTGATCGTTTCACCTGATACTGATGTAAATCAGGCATAGTCATGACCATCACATCGGTATCTATGTTCTCAAATAACCAGTTGCGAACAAAGCCTTCATCAATATTGAAAGTTAGGTAGTTTTGGTGCTCAACCAACAGGCCAGGATCATCTTTATCAGAGCTAATATAACAAACTGGAATGTCGGATGTGGTCAGTATTTCCTGAACTAGCCTTTCCAAATGAGGCCAGTAGTTTTTACCTTCGGAGTAGAAAGTCAGCCTGCGTTGAGCTTTAGGTAGCTGCATAAAACGCATTACTTCACGCAAGTTTCGAATAAAAATTATCAATTCTTTACCTTATAAAATCGGTCCAGCTTTCCCTCTTTGGCCATAGTTTCATACTTGGACAGGTCTTCTACAGAATCGACCTCTAGCCAGCCACCATTAACCAGCACAGCCTTTGCCTTCCAGCCACTATCAATGAGTAACTGCAAAAAACTGGTCATGTACATGTTGTTGAAATCTTTTCCGTCGTAGGTAGCAGAACGATCTAGCTGATTGTAAAATGTGACCAACGCCATAAGTTTATCTGAGCGAATTTTTATTAGCCCGGTATACTGCCCTTCTATCTGATCATAACTCTGCGGTTTTTTACCCAGCGCAGTAACATAGCCATCATCGTTCATTATCAGGGTTTCGGCATCATCGAGCGGATTACTCAGCCTTAAGCTCCATAATTCTCGCCACCTGGCATCAATCATCAGGGCAATTTCATCATTACAATTAAGCAGGGCATTTAAATTATCACTTTGATAGACAATGTCTCCATAAGCGATGATGAGATCACCCTCCTGCTGAATGTATGACAGTGCAGAGAACAGCGACTCAACCATATTGGTTTTAGCAAATTGCGGATTAATTGATGTGGCAAATCCCAGCGCTTCAATCTGATCGGCTCGGTAACCCGTAGCAACATGAATGTCGTTAATACCTAACTCTTTCAGGGTGTCAACTTGACGTTCCAATAGGGATCTGCCAAGCAGAGGCACCAGACATTTAGGTTTAACATCGGTCAATGGACGTAAGCGAGTACCTTGTCCCGCTGCTAAAATTAGAACTCGTGTCATGGTAGATATCTTTTGATTAATTCGATGTCTAGAGAGCCAAAGGGGTGTTCTCTCTCCGGGTGCCACATGATACCAAGAAGATTTTTTACTGAAGACTCAAAGGCTTCAATATTCCCGGCTGAATCAAATGCCAGAGGAATCAACTCGGTGGCTAACTCTTCACTGGAGATACCCCAGTTGTGATAACTATTAACCGTTTCAGGCATTGGCATACCATCATGCCATGTAATCAAATGGCGCTTGGCCACATGGCCTTTTACAGGGGATAGTCGTCCCCCCAGCTTGACATTAATTAGCTGCATCCCTCGGCAGATACCCACAACGGGAATTTTTCTATTAAAAGATTCGGTGAGTAGGGCAAATTCAAATGCATCCCGCTCCGGTGATGAATCTTCAGCTGCTGGATTAAGGGAGGCAATCGAATTTCCTCCACTAAGCAACACTCCATCAAGCTTCAGATTATCCAGCAACATTGGAAGCTTGTTAGCGGCTATATTAGGTAATGGCAAAGGGAGGTAGCCGAGTTGCAGAGCCATAGAGGCCCAACGCTGATCCAGGCAATCGCGTTGCTCTGCATAATCGTTAATTTTTTCTACTCTTTGTGTAATGCCAAGTCGTTTCATTGTACTTCACGAATAATATGGCTTGAGCAGTCGAGCTCAACATGTTTCATTATGGCGATCTTATCATAAAGTTTTTCACCAACTCCTATTGCTGCCGGTAGACCAATCTCGGCAGCTCGAATGGCCATATGTGAATTAGCACCGCCATACTTTGTTATCAAGCCAGCAATGCCGTGTCCGAATAGCCAGTCATAGCCTGGATCTGCCTGAGGGATCAATATCAGCTTTCCTTCAATATTTTTCGCTGACTCTAAATCCAGTTGATGAACCCATGCTACCACCTTATTTAGGGTTATAAAGTTGGGTTGTGAGGCAAGGCGTTCAAAACAGTAAAAATCTTCTTTCTGCTGAATCAGTGAAGGCAGTTCGATTAAGCGTGCTACGGTATGTTGTTGTTTACGTAATTCAATGTGTTCTTTTAATTCCGCAACCGATATGGCATTCAGCCTCAGTTTTTCCAGGTCACTATATTCTAAGAACGAAACATCATCTCTCGCCAAGCCCAATGTGTGCGCGAACTCGACACAGAGATCCAGAGCAAAGCTCAAATTTTTTGTAAATTCAAATTTAACAGATTCACGCGACTTTATAGCGTCTATTAGATATTGTGCCATTTCCTGTGGCGTGATTGATGAACCTAGTTCATCCAGCACCTGCTCGAAGTGTGTTATTTCTGTCTGTGAAAACTTAAAGTGCTGTTCAGTGTCTGGGGGATGTGCAGATTCTGATCTCAGATAGCGCGGAGGGTCTTCCCAATAAGCCTGGGCCATAACTTCATAAGTGCCTGGACGTAAATGACCATATTTAGCTACCAGTGATTTTTGCGCTAACTCTCCTGCGGAATACATGCTCTTATCTTTCTTGAATTCTCCAGCAACAGTGCTAAAAGTTTTTAGAAAAGAGAGTCTGCGCTTATCTGTAATGGCGCCTGTTGCAACACAATCTTTCAACCATGTTGTAGCAACAAACCCGGAACGTGCTGCATGTGAAAAGGCAAGGGTACCAAAACGCTTGCAATCATCCAGTAGTGAAAAGACCTTATCTATTGTCTGTAGTTCACTGGCAAGAACCTGATCTCTACGTATGCCTAGTTGATCAACAGATTTGATATCGTTATGCAATCTAGCAAAAGCGTTACATGTTATCTTTTTTAGAGACTCTTCTAACAGGATAATATCTTCATCAGTTACATCGTAAGGGCTCAATCTCTGTCTGGCATTTTCGTTAAACCCTGGTGTCCAGATGGTATAAGCCACATTAAATTCGATTTTGTCATGGTAGTGTGGATTATCTGCAAGAATATTAATATATGCATTGACTATTCTTTCTGCGGTCGCCTCTGGAAGTGAGGCTGGTATAAAAGAGTTTACGCTTGCCCGTACATCGACAAAGGGTTGCCCAGAAAACGAAAGGATGAGTGGCTGTGGTCGCACATCCCTGTATCCGAACTCCGATCGTTGCTGCGCCCATATATCATTAGTAATTAACTGACGATACAGGCTAAAGGCTAATGGTCTTGGATACACGCCTATAATTTCAGCTGGATTCCAGTCTGGCATGTTAGCAAATAGTGTTTTTGTACCGTAGCTAAAAGGGGAACAAGACTGTGAAAAGGTGAAGCATTTAATCGACTCATTCAGGCTGATTTCAATAGACTCCAAATCAACCTCATATGCGCTGTGATCTACAGTTATAGGTCTGAGCTGAAATATGTGAACTATGCCTTTATCATCAACAGCAAATTCAATATCCAGTTTATCGAAACCTAATAACTCTTCCAGTTCAACAATAGCATCAAGAACAGGGACGAGTGTCGATTCGACTGCTTCTAGTTTATCTGTAGCAAGACGACTAACGATAACGGTTCTTAGATCGCCATGGGCACCCGCCGTGACCGACTCCGTAGATTGAGATTTATCATCAAAGTTAAATCGATAATAGGGTGAGCCCGTTTCAAGACCACAGGTAAACACCACTCCCGCCATCCGAACATTTTGCAGGTGTTCTTGGATTAAAATTTGGTCATCACCATCCTGGCCATCACCGTATGATTTGATAACGGTTTCAATCGCATTTGAGATATCGTTTCTATTTGAACCATCAATATTAAGCAGGCTTTCAAATCCTCCTGCATTGGATGAAAGCCAGTTATCTTCAGCTTTCGAACTGCTTCGCACCACGAGGTAGGTATCAGAAAAAGTCGCAGATAGCTCCTCCAGAATAGAATCAGGAGTACTCTTCCATTGAGTAGAGGTGAAACTAATCTGTTTGCCAATATGAGCTTTTTTAACTAGTGGCTCTAGCCGTGCAAGTGTATCGGCCTTAGTTCCAAGAATAAATTTAGCAATATCTTTTGGGTAATTGAACTCTGCCCAATCTCCGGCCACATCAAATGGCTCAACTGAGAGACCCAGGCTCTTTAAATGCTCTAGAAGATGGATAAGCGTGGAACCAACATTGGATTCGTCTAATTCTTTAAGGTGTTGTACGGCCTTTTCCCCAAAGTAAACAAGCCCTGTAAATTCAACTGTACAGCTATTACCTGATGAATTGTCTATTTCTATCGTTTCGGCAGAGTTAATATCATCCGGTGGACGTTGCTCAAATCGTTCTTTCCATTGAGTGTCTACACCAAAGACCACATCTGAATCGCTTAATACGATCTCTTCTAAAATGCTATTTCGGAATACAGTATCAGAATAACTTATAACAACCGGACGATCTGCAAAAGGTGCCTTCAGGAGAGTATGTAATACACCTTTATCTTCCCAGTCAGGAACAACTGTAAAGTTGAGTTGGGGGTAGCTTTCAATCACATCAGCTACATGATAGCCCCCCAGATAATGAATATCATTAATGGACACTATTGATTTAAAGCTATGGATCTGCAAATCCATCGCTTTAGTATTCAATGCAACATGTTTAAGTACCGAAGGTTTTCGTCCGCACGCTGGAAGCCCTGCCCCAAGAAGAAAGACATCCATAAAGAATAAATTCAAATTTTTAACTATAAATCCTTATCGGAATTCCGTTGACTCTTTTTTCTTATAAAAATTGATTTTAGTTTATACCAATAGGTTTTAACAGCCAGTCCAATAGCAACAAAGAAACCAATAATCGCTGACATAATAGCACTACCAGATGCTGGATCGATGTAAGCCATGGCAGGTTGAGTCCATAGACATAAAATAGCAATAAGACTTCCGGAAATAAATTTTACCATACCCACCTCTCACATTTAGTACAAATAAGTTATGAAACTATGAAGTTAAACAAAGATACGAGTACCGAAAAACACTCTCAAGTACCTTCAACATAATAATATCAAATATTACCAGGTTCTGTCTAACATATAGATTTCTTTCATATGTGCTTAATCTCTGAGGTTGTGGGCGTCTGCGTGTGATTTTCAACACCCTTCATAAAGATAATTCCTTCGTAAGCGCTCAACAACCCCCGGTCTAGCTTTCTAGCAAGTCGACATTCCAAGGCAACAACCCTTCAATATCTTCTTACGATTCAGCTTGTGGCAGCTTTATAAATCTTGTCTCTAGATAAATATAAGGTTCAAAATCGTTTACCTTGGTGGATTCGATTAAACTATAGAGCATAGCGCTGGCCTTGACGCCTTTTTGACTGCCACTAAACAGCCAATTTTTTTAGTTATGCTCATGTGCACATAACCGAAATTATGCGCACAACCTGATTATGTTCAGTGAACGCTAATCAGCGTCATTAGTCATACAAGTCGCTTTTCTTCACACATGATGTGCTCGTAATATGAAAGCTTCTTTCTGTTCTGGTCAATTCCAACCGGACAATTTCTTTATAGAGTTTTCATAGTTAATCGGTGACTCATCACCGTTCGCTGTATGCAGCCTGTCGAGATTGTAATACCTCATGTAGGCTGCGACACCTTTGGTCATATGCTCGCGCGTTGGCTGGGCAATTTTTTAAAATCCAGTCGTACTTTAAACTGACAAAAATCGTTCAACTACCGCATTGCCTCAGCATGCTCCCACTTCTCCCATGCTGGCCCGAATACCAAAGACCAGTCAGCAATTTTCCAAAGCGTTTACTGGTGTACTGAGAGCCGAGATCATTATGAAATACCTATCCGGTTGGCGGTTGACGGTTGACGGTTGACGGTTGACGGTTGACGGTTGACGTAAGTTATAAGCTTTAATCAACGCATTGCTAATCAAGCCTGTGGTGCACTTGATTTTAGAATACGGCCTTATCAATGTGCCACCCCACGATTCTGCGAGAATATAAATCCATCACTATGACCAAGTACATCCAGCCTTCGCCCGCTTTTAAATAGGCAATATCACCAGCCCAAACTTGATTGGCCCTGCTGGGTTAAAATTTTTATGCAGCAGATTGTCTGCTACACCATCCCGTGTACTCGTTTTGATATAATCTTGTAGGCAACCATTTTGGTGACCTTCAGACTCAGCGTGAACATCAGTTTACGAATTTGATAACGACTTAATTGAAAGCCTTCTTTGCGTAGTTTTTTCATCAAGCCTCGACTGCCTAAACTGTCTTGACTCAATTCAAATAACTTCTTGGTACGGCGATAAAGCTTCAGCGCCCCTGCACTGACGTCCACACCAGGCGCCTTAACCAATCGCAGTAAGCGGATAGGCTGACTTACATGACCCTATATAATCTTTTTAATTGGGTACGCGCCTACTTCGGATTTAATAAAGTCAATTTTCACTTCGTTTCTTTGGCAAAGAACGCAATGTCCTTTTTTGAAATCTCCTTCTCCATGCGTAGCTCTTTACTTTCTTTTCGCAAGCGTTTTAGCTCTTTACACTTGTTAACATCAAGCGCGATACCTTGCTGCTACTCCTGTTACTTTCCTCTTGTAAAGCATGTTAGGGTTAATACCCAGTGATTCAGCGGCCAAGTTAATTGACGCGAACCGGACAAGGTAGTTGACGCCTTGTAGTGCGGAATAGGCCTGCTCTAAAACAATCGCCACGGATTCATCTTTGGAGTATTGTTTATAAGTACGCTTTTGGTTCATGACACCTATTCTTTGACCGTTATTGTTTCTTATTAAAGTGTCCAGTGCTATTAGACCAGAACGGTGAAAAATTGGATGCCAAATATCCGAAAATCACCAAGTCATGGCGGCTTCACTGGGAAAACTAAAAAACGCTATTGAAGTACCCAGCGGACATTCGTAAAGCGATTTACAGCACCAATGCCATCGAGTCCTTGAACAGTGTTATTCGCAAAGCTACGAAAAAGCGTAAGATCTTTCCGTCGGACGAGCCTGCCAAGACAGTGACTTACCTAGCCATACGCAATGCGTCAACCAATTGGACAATGCCCATAAGAAATTAGAAACCGACCTTGAATAGATTTATGATCTAGTTCAAAGGCCACTTGAAAGACTATACTTAAATTGGGCAGATACACAGAATGGCTCACAGTCTCTTACTTACAAGTAATCTTATATGTGTGGAAAGTTAAAAAGCTATTCTGCTAAACATTCAGCTATTGTAGAAATATATTTTTGTATCACTATTTTCTCATCGAACTCGGCTTTCATCTTTTTACGACTATATTCACCCATAGCTAATCTTTCGCGGTGAGTCATTTTAATTACGATCTCCAACTTTTCAACTAAACTAATAGTCGAACGAGGCTCACAAAGAAAACCATTCACGCCATCATCAACTGTTTCACGACAACCAACATTATCAGTAGTAACAATAGGCTTTGCCATTGCTCCCGCCTCTAACAAAGACTTTGGTACACCTTCACGATAAAAAGAAGGAAGCACCATGCAATCAACCCTAGCGATTTCATCCTCAACTGTATCTGATGTACCTAAATAAATTACGCAGCCTTCATCTACCCACCCCTGCATTTGACTTTTACTAACCGCTGAAGGATTATCGACATTCAGGAAACCCAATAACCGGAATTCTACTTCACAGCCATATTTAGCCTTTAAAATTCTAGCCGCTTCAACATAATGACCAACCCCTTTATCAAACAACATACGAGCCACAAGTAAAAAACGTATAACTCCATCATCATTGGCCTGGCGACATTTAAAGCGCTCTAAATCAACACCCGACCCAGGCAAACGATCTGTTAGATGGTGCGGTGCAAGGTTTTTTTCAAGGAATAAATTTCGATCATCTTCGTTTTGAAAAAATATTTTGTTCGCCTTTGACTGACTAAACTTGTACAAGTACCTAGCAATTTTTGAGGTAATACTTTCATCGATAAACAAAGTGCCTAACCCTGCAATATTGTTAACAATAAAAGCGTCCACTAACTTCGCTGCAAACGTACTATAGATATTATTCTTAGGTGTAAAATTGAGCACCACATCAGGTTTAAAATCCCTGTAAATCCGACAAAAAGATATGAAAGTAAATATATCCTTAATGGGGTTAGTGCCACCCTGGTCGATATTTACATTAACGTAATCACACCCAAGATCACTCAAACACTTGGAGTATTCATCTAAAGGGGCAACCGCCAGTACTTTATACCCTTGCTTAATTAACTCATGTATCGTATTTTTTCTAAAATTATATACATACCAACTTGTATTGGCGGTAATCACAACCCTTTTCATAACGTTCCTATAAAAACAAACAAATATTTAGAGATTTCCATTACTCCGCTGCAAAAAATAATAGTGAAAACCCCCGACTACAACCCCGCAATAAGCTATAAGCTATAAAACCTATTAAAAAAGAGATCATCCCTGTATATAGGACATTAACAACCAATAAACTTAAGCTAACATCCCAAAACCTCCCTCATGTTATCAAAATCAATCAAAAGGGTAAGAATTAAGACAAACATTTGACACATACTAACTGGCAGTTTTAATTCAACCCACTCTGAAAAACTAGGATAAGCTCTTTGCTTGCTTAGCCCCGCCCTGTTGATGCAAATAAAAAATAAACACCACTAAAAAAGCATAAAAATTTTCCCGATATCTTAGTGCACTTCCTGCGTTCAAAACACCAAAAGGGTAATGAGCAAACAGCATCCAAAATACCGCAATAAACATAAGTGCAAAAGAGTATATGTTAATATTTCTCGTTTTCATTACATCTATTGGATATTTAATAAGCACATAAGAAAATAAGAACACTATTAAAAAGCTTTCAATAAATGAAAGCCCTTGAATTGGTTTAGCAATAATTTCATTTAAAGTAGGCCCAAAAAATCCTACAAACATTCCATAGGGTGCATTTAAAAAGATATCATAATCATTTACCCATATTGTATTCTCTCGAGTACTCCCCGCATCCATACTAAAATGCGCAGGTAACAAAAATGAAATTTCATTTAGAGTATCTCTAAATATCCAAAGTACAACCACCCCAAGTGCGATATGAATCAATAACAATAAACTTTTCCCAAAAGCTTTTAAATTAAACACATTAGATAAGCCTATATATATAATCAGTGAAAAAATAGCTACCGAGAATTGTGGTTTAAAAACTAAAAGTAAATACACCGAGAATAACTCAATCAATCTCATCATATATCGTTTTTTATTCACCAAATCAATAATATAGCCAAGTAATATGCCCATATAAAACACACCAATGGCTTCTTTTCCAGCTATAGATGACCAAACACCAAACGAAGGAAATGACAACAATATCAAAATAAAAACCAGTTGCTTATTTGTCAATATTAATTTGGATACGGAATAATATACCCCATAAAACGCAAGTATCATAAAGGGGAAGTTACCAAGCACTGTCCCAAGCAAGGAAGAACTAAGACCCCCAAAGAAATCCAACATCACCGATGAATTAGTTAATATGCTCATCACATCAGGTATATTTATAGCCCCACTCATCCATCTTGAGGTATCACCAAGAGTAGTTATTTTTGAATAAACAAAAATAGCAAAAAACATATAGAATACTTTCATCAAGAAATATGAAAGCCAATATTTATTAACTAAAAAAATATTATTATTTTTCAAGAAAAAACCTTAGTTAACTTGTAATGCATGATAAAGACTTTTGAGATCCAAATTATTAGTATGCCCGAGAATCATAGAAATCTGGTGTTTGAGCTAGGAGAAAAGCAACGTATCCAGTTAGTATTTTCCTGACTGATACTTTTTAACAACTCAGCTCACCACATTCCCCCTCTATTAAGCTTTCAGTTAGTCAACACCCTATTCATGACCAATCCCCCTTATCAGCTCAAAAAGTGCAGCATTAATTATTCTTGCGCCAACCATAACACAATAAAAATAACTAAAACTAGCCATATAATTTGATAGTTATCACCTATTTGAACAACATCCATTAAGACTAAGATTACTTATTTAGATCTATCAGCCAAAACAATAGTTAGAAAATTTACGACCCTGACAGCGAATTTGATTTTGCAAGCTTTGAAAGAACCGTATCTAACCTTAAGCAGTTTAAACTTTATAACTAAAACGTTTCATTTATGGTAGAAAATAAACTTTAAATCCGTCATTAACAGGTATCGATGGAACAAGATTCCGCTAAACACAAATACCTGTAGGGACTAACTTCAAATAGAAATCATCTAAATTACTTATTTATTATGCACATACCAAGACTGAAACATTAAAATAGACCATAGCTGACTTGACCAATTGCGTTTACCGCTTTTATGCTCCAACCATTTTTCCAAAATAGGAGTTGGATGAAAATAACCTTGTTGACGGATAAGTTTTTCATCCAACAATTCATTTGCCCACTCTAATAATGGACCTCTTAACCAATCATCGAGCGGAATGGCAAAGCCGACCTTAGGTCTGTCGATTAATTCTTTAGGAACATAGCGGTACAACAGTTGTTTTAAAGGCCATTTAGCAACCCCTTCTTTTAGCTTTATAGCTAACGGCAATGACCAGGCAAACTCAATTACGTCTTGATCCAACATGGGCACACGACCTTCCAATGAAACGCCCATGGCTGACCTATCGACTTTAACCAATATATCATCAGTTAGATAACCTAATGTATCTTTAGCCATCATAGTCTCAACATCACACAAACCAAGGCCCCTTAGGTCAATGTTACTCAATACAGGTTCGTCACCATTAATAACCACATCAGCTGGATTCTGCCACTGTGATACTAAACCCAAATAAAGATCACTTAGATTCTTAGCCCCCAATACGGATGATGCCTTATGTAATTTATGGCCGATATTGGCCCAGCCCTTAGCTAGAGGGAATACAGAAAAAAGCTTATCCCAAGTTGATACGGGTAAAAAAACCAATGTTTTTGCTATAAACAAACGTAAGACTAACGGTACTTTTTTTACCTTTGACCAAATCTGCTCAGTTGCTATATAACGGTTATAGCCACAGAAGAGTTCATCTCCGGCATCACCAGATAAAGCAACGGTAACATGCTGCCTGGCCATATCTGCCACAAGGTAGGTCGGTATTTGAGAAGAATCTGCAAAGGGTTCATCAAATAATTGCGGAAGTTTGGGGATAACCTCTAAAGCCATCTCTGAGGTTACATACAATTCCGTATGATTCGTACCCAGGTGGCTTGCCACCGCTTTGGCATGTTCAGCTTCATTAAAACCTTCAATATCAAAACCAATGCTAAATGAATTAATAGGTTTATCTGATTGTGCCTGCATTAATGCCACTATGGTTGAAGAGTCTATTCCACCGGATAGGAATGCCCCCAAGGGTACATCAGACAACATTTGGTTTTTAATCGAAATCGAAAGTCGCTTTTCTAATTCATTAACAGCATCAGCTTCACTTCCACTAAAGGGTTGAGCTTTTGCAGCAGCAACAACCTCGACTAATGACCAATAAGGTTTAATTGTCTGTTTTTTTTCAGCCAAAGAAAACGTTAACAAACACCCAGCACCTAACTTTTTAATACCTTGATAAATACAATGTTCACCCGGCACATAGTTGTAACGAAGATATAATGTTAAAGCTGTTCTATCAATCTCATTGAGGAATGCAGGGTGCTCTTTAATAGCCTTTAGTTCAGAAGAAAAAATAAAGCTATCACCCTGCCAGCCATAATACAGTGGCTTTTCACCTAGCCTGTCACGTCCCAAAACCAGTGTATTATTAACTGCATCATGAACCGCAATAGAAAACATTCCCTTTGCTTTTTTTATCGTGTTTTCAATACCCCAGCATTCAAAACCGGCCAACAGTGTCTCTGTATCGGAATGACCACTCCATTCAATATCACCTGCATTTAAATCGGCTTTAAGTTGATCACGCAAATCTAAATGGTTATAAATCTCACCGTTAAAAACAAGGGAGAAGCGTTTAGAGGCCGTTACCATGGGTTGGTGGCCAGCCGGAGATAAATCTTGAATTGCAAGCCTGCGATGCCCAAGAACTAAACCAGTGTTTCCTTCCGACTCAAACCAGAATCCGTCACTATCTGGACCACGGTGTTCGATGGAATCTGTCATACTTTTAATTATTACACGCGTATCACAGGGCACAGTAGCACCCTGGAAAAATCCCGCTATTCCACACATATTATTTATACCAATGATTTGTCATCATAAAGACTCAACCATTTAGCGGCAGTCTTTTCCATAGAATACAACTCTTCAACTCTTTTTCTTGCTGATGTCCCGATTTTCTTACGCTCAACTTTATTCAAGGCCAACGCCTGGTTTAGCCCCTTAGCCAAAGCCAGGCTATCACCAGCAGACACCAAGAAACCTTCATTCCCTACTACTTCCTTTAAGCCCCCTATATCGGTGGTTACGACAACTCTATTACATGCCATAGCTTCAGCTACAACCAAACCGAAACCCTCCCAAGCAGATGAGAGAACAAAGATATCACATACTGACATTAAAGCAGGTACATCATGGCGAGTACCCAAGAATTCTACATATGCATCAATACCAAGGGTTTTAGCAAGTTGAGTTAATTCCAGACGAAGTGGCCCATCACCAACTATCAACAACCTCACTGAAGCACCCGCTTGGCAAACTACAGAAAAAGCTCTCAATAAATTTGGATAATCCTTAGCTTCCCAAAGTCGTCCCACTGCCAAGAGAACCTGTACATTTTCACCAAGCCCAAGACTTAACCTGTTTTCACACCTTAAATCGTCACTAAAAACAAAACGTTTAATATCAATTGAGTTATGTAACGCTATCATTCTATTGGGTTTTACTGCCTTTTGAAGTACAAAAGCCTCAACAGCCTCATTAGAAACATTTGTTGAAATATCAGCTAAGCAATCAGTAATTCGATATGCTGACATCCTAAAGCGGCCTTCTTCATTGGTATTATGAGCACTACTGATTAACCGTGGCATATGCGTAACAATACGAAGCAACCTCATTAGAATATTGGCATGGACCAAATGACTATTAATTACATCTGGGTTAAATTCACGTATTAATATCCTAATATTACGACACACTATAAAAAGTGATAGAGGGTTCTTGGTTAACCCCATATTGACGACACGAACCCGTTTATCATTAGGCAATAATTCTGCACGCCCAAATAAATAAGATAGAACAACTTCATGACCCGAACGCACAAATTCATCAGCATAACCTGTTACTAGCCGTTCTGCACCACCCACTCCCAAACCAGTAATCACCAGAAGGATTTTCATAGATTTACAAGCCTTAAATCAATAACATTTAATATGGAACCAAATTCATTCAATCAAAATTTAATATATCGAAAGATAATAGACCGACAGTGATATCTAGATTATTACACTTAGGTGCTCTATTCATTTTTAGATACAAACTTATAAACAAATTAAGGTTAAAATAATTCAGTTTAAAACTTGACATCTGCTATTTTCTAAACCTAATTTTATATAAAATATTTTGAAATAAACTATTTTTATTGAGCCCTAAAATAATCGAAACCCTTAAAACAAATGCAAACAAATAGAACTTTAGAATTCTTTTATTATTTATAGCCCTTATAAAATTATTAAGGTTAAAGACATCTAACTTATATTTACCAATACTGTATTCTTTTTTAAGCATCTTATTAAAAATAATTTCAGAATTATCTTTCAAAATTAGCAAGTTATAATCATGCCCATAACGCTTAGAGGATTTTTTTATATAATGATCGAGCACCAGAAACAAATCGTGGCGCACTGTTCTGAGCTGTGCGTTACGATAGGAGTAACTCGATGTAGTTAACCTATAATTCATCAAATATTTATTAATCACACCAATTTTTTTAAATCTGGAAAACCTAAACCAAATATCAAGATCAGCTGAACTTTTAAAGTCTTTTCCATTCCAAGCTTTAATCGTGTCTTTAAATACCTCTGTTTTAGCCATGCAACTAGGGCAAGTCAAAAAATTACCATACTTTAAGGTCAGCCCAAATAACTCTTCAAACTCAAGTTCAAAAAAATACTTTCCATTAAACTCTGGTGGAAGAAATTGACTTCCGATAACTTCATTATCAACATCTATCTGCTTTGCATTTACAAAAACAGCACTAATATCGTTATCCTCTAATGCTTTAACCTCTTCCTCAATAATTCCTGGTGAATATATATCATCGCTATGAAAGATTGCTGAGTAATCCCCTTCCATATTTTGAATACAAGCAGTAAAGTTAGCCTCAGCCCCTATGTTTACCTCTCTTTGAAACACTTTAATATTTTTATGTTGTTTTTCATAAGCTTTTAAAATAGCTAAACTTCCATCAGTAGAAGCATTATCAAAAACTTTAATAATAACATTTTTATATGATTGATTTAAAATACTATCTAACGTTAATAAGATAGTAGATTCATTGTTATAACAAGGTATACAGATACAAACTAGCGACTGGTTACTCAACATAACCCCCTCTTTTAACTAAAATATACAAAACGTACAAGAAATATGTACCAAATACACCAAGAATAAGTATTGATTGGATCAACTCACTTGAATAATCACTCAATAGAAAAGATAAAGTAAAAGGTAAAGAGTAGAAAACCACTATATAATGATTTCTTACTTTAAAATTAATTTTACATAGACAATTCATTTGTATAAACATGACTATAAAACCTAGCAAGCCAGCCAATATCAACGATAATGGAATAGCATATTCAAAATTATCAAGACTACATGAAAATGAAACACCAATAACAGCTATAAAAGCACCCACGGCATACGGGAGGATTAATTTACCTGTCTTCAACTGAGCATGTGCAATATTGGCTATCATATTTGTTGAGGTCTTAAAAAATGCAATCCATACCCCTAGAACAGCGAATATATAAGAATCAAAGTATTTTTCATCTACCAAAATTGTCATTATATATACTGAAAAAATCGACACAAAAATTGACAATAGAAAATAAATAGGAATTACCAGATTTAGAATCCCTGAAATCTCTTTAGAGAACTCAATCTGGTCTTTCATGCTTTTATACATTTTCGGATAAAAATACTGCATTAGAATAGATTCAAATGCTGATGATATAGCTAGAGCGACAGCCATACCAACTCCAAACCTACCTAGAAACTCAGAACCCAAGAAACGTTCAATAATTAATCCATATGACTGATTTTGAAGCCAAAGAAAAAGTACTCCTATTGATAATGGTGCAGAAAACCTAAATACCTTTAAAAAACTTTCCTTTTTAATCATTCTATGGGCCCTGATTATATCAAAGCTACTATCGATTTTTTTAATAAAAAACAACAAAGCTATTAATGCCAGTAACCCAAATGAGCCAACCTGCCCTAAAAACCAAAAAACACCCTTTGCTTCAAATATCACTACAGACAAATATGACAACAATAGTAATAATACTTGAGTGGCAAGTGTAAAAATAACAAAACCAACTCTATTACCGAGTATATTTATCATTGGTATTATTGTTTGGTTCCAAGTATTAAAATATATATAAAGTGCAATAAAAAATGAGAAATAAAATGGATCAACCCCCCCCCCAACACTAAAATTAACCAATAGTTTCACAACGAAGAAAGATAATATTGCAAGTGCAGTTATATAAAAGTTATATAAATAATAAACATTCATTATATTAGAATCATCACTCCACTGATGTGTCTTTCTATTTATATACTGCCCAACAGGACTAACCATAAAAGTCGAAAAAAAACCAGCAATTGCCAAAATCAGGTACAAGTTACCCATCTCACTTGATTCTAATAAATTAGTTGCCAGCCTTATTGCAATCAACGCAGTTAACACTTGCAACACTCTACCTACAATCAATACTGTAAGCTCAAGATTTATTTTTTTTAACATATACTATATTAAATTACTAATTATTTGTTTTGAAAAATATTCACTACTAAACTGGTAAGACTTTTCACCATTCAAGAAGAGCTCTATATTTTCTAAATATGATAAATATACATCTTCGTTCATATTTGAAATAAACTCATACAGATCATCATAAGAACTAAACTCCCTTTTATCTACAAAGCACTCCTTCGGAATATGATCTGAGATATTATTTGCTCCCCAATAAATAGGAACACAACCGGAAAAAAAACAATCGAATATTTTTTCAGTAACATAACCAGGTATATCTCTTGCATTTTCATAACAAATGGCAAACTTATATTTTTCAAGAACTTCTTTTTTACTATCCACTCTACCTTTATAAGATGGACGATTTGTAGCAAACAAGCCAGAGACATTAAATTTATTTAAAATAAAATTAATATATTTGTTAGATGTTGTAAATTTATCCCACCCTACGCCATAAAGGTCAAAACTATCCAAGTCATTCTCTTCAAACCATTCAATAGCCTCAACCCTTTTAGAGTATAATTCTAGTGAACCATTATTCCTCTTATTACCTGCAATCAGCGTACACAGCTTTTCTTTTTTTGTTAAACTTTCACCCCTGTCCTTAGAGAGGTCATGAGAAAAGTTTAATTTGAAATACTTTATATTATTTACAAATTCATCATTTGATGTAAAAATCACATCAAACAATTCATGGCATTTAAGATCCCAGTTTTCGGGTCTAATAAGATCGCATTCAAAAATCACTAAATACTTTGGTAGATCAAGCTTAAAAACTTCTTTAACGTATGGATTTGTAAGTCGAGGAAAATCGAAAAACACGACTCCATCCAGCTGATTAAAATCAGCCACCATATCTAAAGTAGTAAATTCTATATCATTATCTTTTCCATTTATGTATAGCTTGTTAAACGGTTCCAATAAGTCATCACCAATTCCTGCATCTTTATTTAGCAACAAAAAATTATTTACATTTAGAGGCTCATAATAATTCCAAACACCCATTTTTTTCATATTACAACTCCCTCATTGAGCTTATTAATTTAGACAAATAATATACGAATCATTTTCATTGAATAAAACACCAACATTATGAATGAATAATTCCTTATAACCTGTATATACCTGTTACTAACATCACTAAACCTAGTTTTACATTTATGACCCAATCCTATTAAGTCTATACTGCCATTTTAAAATCTTGCAATAAGAATTTAAACCTCTAGCTACTTCACAAAAGAGTATTTAACGGAACATACACCCTTTAATAAAAAAGCTTTGCGAAAGCCACCGACACAACTGAACTAAAATTATTTTTATTCTACGGAGCGTACTGAAAAACTTTAGAGGCACATAGTAATGATACATCTTACCAAATTACAGGATATATTGTATTTAGGTAGAACACACAATATTTAAGCGGCATTAAACACAGAGCTACATTCATTTTAAAAATCACTTACAAATTCACCTAACAATCAACAGGGCATTACTTATAGATAACCTTCACGACTTATTTTGCATTTCCTCTTAATATAAATCCATATTTATTAATGAGTGTGATTATAGACTGATATGAACAACCACTATTTATTTTTTTCAAAGTTAATTGTGCGAATTATTGCAGATTGCAATGTTATATTTTGGCTTATAGATAATTCATTACTTGCCTTTGACACATCAGGCACATATATATTTTTACTTTCTGTATCTAAATCAGAACCTAATACAATTACTTTTTTATTAATACAACTTTCACTCATTATCAATTGTGCCAACTCTAATATACTTATCGATTCATCAGAACCAACATTATATAACTCACCACCTTTACCAACAGACAATATTCTCAACAACCAAATAATAAGGTCTGCAGCATACAGGTAAGATCGAATAGATGTTCCCGATCCATTTATTACAATATTCCTGTCATTTAAAACGTCATTAATGAAATTACCAAAAGCAAAATTTCCATTAAGAGGTAAGTACGGCCCGGAAAAAGCAAAACACCTTGCAACTATTACATCACAAGGGGCATTAAGTATAAAGTATTCTTCCGATTCAAATTTTGTAGCTGCATATGCATCATCAAAATTAAAGTCTGGATTCTGTAAAAAAGTCTCTGGCAGACGGGGTAACTTTTCAGGTTGAGGCCCATAAGCTGCACCAGAACTGACATAAAGGATACGCTTACATTCAACTCGCTTCGCGAAATCACATATTCTTTTTGTGCCCTCCATTACTGTAGTACGCATTAAACTTCGGGCTGAATCATTTAAACCAGTAGACACATCTGCTGCTGCATGAATTATCAAATCAAATACTTTATTAGATAATTCAAAACCCTGTACCTCCCCTTTGACAAAATTAAATTTATTATGCGAGCTTAATCTAGGGAAATTTCTTTTAAACTTTATTGGATCACGCGTAAGAATGGTTACAGATATATTTGCTGAGTACTTCTTATTAAGAAATATAAAAGTTTCGAGTAACCACTTACCAAAAAAACCAGTTCCACCAGTTAGATAAATATGCTTATTTTTATAAAAGGATATATCTTGTTTAAGTTGCTCAGAGATTAATTCTAAATCTTCAGTTGATACACCCATCATTAATTTTCCAATGGATATTGTTTATCTATGGGATGTCCAAAAGTTAGCCTAGGCTTGCATTCTCTAGCATCATCCATAATTAATTCTAGCAACATGGGCTGGGGATTTTTTATAAACTCCTGCACATTACGCTCAAAATCATCTTCTGTTGAAACAGAAACAGAATACATATTGTAGGCTTTACCAATTTCTGAAAATGATGATGTATACCCATCCCAAAACGTCGACTGGTTTCTGCCTTCAAAATACATTTCCTGGAAAGTTCGAACCATACCAAGTGACTTATTGTTAACAATAATCGTTAAAATGGGCAGCCGATCTCTAGAAATAATATCTAATTCTTGTATATTTAGTTGTGCACCTCCATCACCAGAAATAGAAACAACCATACCCTGAGTGGCATATTGAACACCAATTGAAGTAGGTATTCCAAAGCCCATTGCGCCTAGGCCTCCTGAATGATGAATAGCTTGATCATTCCCAAGCAACAGAGAGTGGGCCGCCCACATTTGATTGTTGCCTACATCAGTCACATACTGTACTTTTTTATCAATAAAATTTTGACAAAGAATCTTACATATATTGAAAGGACTGATTTTTAACTCAGGATATTCATTAATAAATGTTTTTTTCCAATGATCTTTTAACTCATTAAGCCATTGCTCACATTTTGTTGTATTAGATTTATATACATCATTAAAAATTAAAAAGAAGTTCTCACACGTGGCCTGTATATTTAAATGTCCCTTCACTCTATTATTTAATTGATCTGCTTCCAAATCAAGCTGAACTATCGTTTTAGCATTACGGGCGAAGTCATCCACATCAACTCCAGTTTGGCGAACATCTAAACGACTACCAAGAACAACTATTAAATCTGACTCTTGTACAGAATAATTAGCAGTGCGAGTTCCATAAGCACCTATCATTCCAAAATATCCCGGTTTAAAAGCTGTTTTTTCACTGCCCTTTAAACTAGCAACGTGTGGAATTTTTAATTTAGAAATATTTTTCTGCCACTCAATAAAAGATGGCTCGTTAACAGCTCCACCGCCTATCAAAAACAAAGGTTTTTCGGCCTTAGAAATTAAGGAAACAGCTTTTTCAATATTAACTTTTTCTTCAATTGCAATATCGATTTTTTCAAGCTTAGTCACGGTGCTATTTTCAATATATGACAAGACATCATCTGCCAATTCTGCTCGCTGTAAATCCATTGGGATATCGATTAAAACAGGTCCAGGGCGACCAGTCTTGGCAATATCAATAGCTTTTTGTAATTCAGGTATAATATCTTCTTGCTTTTTAATGAGTACAGCATACTTAGTTATACTTTTTACAATACTAACAATATCAAGCTCTTGAAAGCCCTGTTGCCTAATATTTAACTCCCCTTTTTGTTCATAGGTGTTAACTTGACCCGTTATAAATATACAAGGGTAATTATCAAGCCAGCAATCAGCAATTCCTGTTACCAAATTAGTAGCTCCTGGGCCGCTTGTGCCCAGTGCAAAACCAACTTGATTATTTTTTGTTGACCGCGCTACACCACCGGCTGCAAAAGCAGCCGCCTGTTCATGGTGCAAAGATACTAATCTACTTTCGCCTAAGACATTAATACTATCGATCAAGTGGGCAATCATTCCGCCCATGAGTTCGAAACCAACAGTTACGTTGTTAGCACTTAAAACTTTTGCAATTGCATCAGAAGCTTTCATTTAAATACCTAATTCGAGCCTGTTTTCGCAAGCCAAATATTAAAATTAAAAGTTCAAACCAAAAAACTCTTCAAACTTTTCAATAACGAAGTCTAAATGATCGCTTGATAAACCGGGAAACACACCCATCCAGAAAGTATGTTGCATAATAATATCGGTATTGGTCAATTCACCAACAATACGATACACAACATTTTCAAAATAAGGTTGACGAGTCAAATTACCAGCGAAGAGCAAACGAGTACCAATATTAAACTGATCCATAAATTTCAATAGATCTACACGTTCGATACCGCTTTCAGGTTTAATGGTAATTGGGAAACCAAACCAGGATGGATCAGAATTATTAGTTGCTTCAGGTAAAATTATAAACTCTTCACAGCTTGCCAAACCTTCTTTCAAATACTTGAAGTTGGCTTTACGCTGCTCAACAAATTCCTCTACGCTATCCATTTGTGCCAGACCGCAGGCAGCTTGCATATCTGTGATTTTAAGGTTGTAACCTAGATGAGAATAAGTGTACTTGTGATCATAACCCGTTGGTAAAGAGCCGAACTGCTGGTCAAAACGTTTACCACAGGTATTATCACAACCTGGCGGGCAATAACAGTCGCGCCCCCAGTCACGGAAGGATTCGATAATTTTGCTTAACTCTTTATCCTTTGTAAATACTGCACCACCCTCGCCCATAGTAATATGGTGAGCTGGATAAAAACTAACAGTAGCAATATCTCCAAACTGCCCCACCATTTTACCGTTATAAGTTGTTCCTAATGCATCACAACAATCTTCTATTAACCATAAGTTATATTTGTCGGCAATACGCCTAACTTCAGTTAGATCAAAGGTATTACCCAGAGTATGCGCAATCATGATGGCTTTTGTTTTTTTAGAAACAGCCGCTTCAATTAGCTTTGCATTTATATTATAAGTTGGGATATCTACATCAACAAAAACAGGAATCAGGCCATTTTGAATGGTTGGGTTTACAGTTGTAGGGAAACCTGCCGCAACCGTAATCACTTCATCACCCGGCTTAAGCTGACGATCACCCAATTTAGGCGATGTTAATGCAGTGAGAGCAAGTAAGTTTGCAGAAGAACCTGACGTTGTTGTTAATACATGAGGAACATCCAAGTATTCGCCTAAACGCTTTTCAAAAGCATCATTAAAACGACCTGTTGTTAACCAACCATCCAATGATGCATCAACCATCATTTTTAGTTCATTGGCGCCAATTACTTTACCGGCTGGCGGAACTACAGTTTCTCCACCAACGAATTTTTTGGGTGCATATTCAATTTCAGCATACTGATCGACTAATTCTGCGATCTGTTTTCTTATTAATTCTTTAGTCATTTTTATACTCTGCTTTAGTAGCCATATACTCTTTAATTTCATTAATCGTATGCTGCTTGATATCCTGACCTTCAAGCCATGCTTTTTGCCAAATCACGATACGACTCAATGTTTCTTCTAAATTCCATACTGGATACCAATCTAAACGCATTTTTGCTTTAGAACAATCCAGTTTTAAATAATGTGCCTCATGAGGGTGCTCGCCCTCACTTAAAAACCAGCTGGCTTTATCAGCCCATTGTTTTACTAATTTTTTAACAATCCATTGAACCGGTTTTGCATCCTCTTCACGGGGACCAAAATTCCACCCTTCAGCAAACTCAGGACCTTGTTCATAAAGGTGTTCAGCTGTCGTTATATAACCAGATAACGGTTCCAGGACATGTTGCCAAGGTCTAATGGCGTGAGGGCTGCGTATTTCTACCGGTTTATCATTTGAAAAGGCTTTCAACATATCTGGGATTAAACGATCATCGGCCCAATCACCGCCTCCGATCACATTTCCCGCTCGAACGGAGGCTAATGCACAGCCATGTAAATGGTATTTATCTTTATTGAAGAACGATTGACGGTAAGAAGACGCTACTAATTCTGCGCAACCTTTACTGTTACTATAAGGATCATATCCCCCCATAGCTTCATCTTCACGGTAAGCCCACACCCATTCACGATTTTCATAACACTTATCACTGGTAATATTCACGACAGCTTTAACACCGCCTACCTGCTTTACCGCTTCAAGTAAATGAACAGTGCCCATTACATTAGTTGAATAAGTTTCCATAGGGTTTTCGTAGGACAGGCGAACTAGAGGTTGTGCTGCCATATGAAACACAATCTCTGGTTTAAATTGTTCAATACAGTCCTTCAACTTTGTAAAGTCACGAATATCACCCTCATGAGAAGTCATACCCTCTGCGACGTTGGCCTCAAGGAATAAACTGGGTAATGTTGGTGCGGCCAACGAGTAACCACAAACTTTAGCACCCAATTGTTGAAGCCATAAAGACAACCAACTACCTTTAAAACCTGTATGACCCGTTATAAATACTTTTTTGCCTTGCCAAAAATTTGGTTTCATAATTTATTCCCAAATTTTCCAAGGTGCTTTACCTGATTGCCAAAGCTCATCAAGATGTATTTTATCTCGTAATGTATCCATAGGCTGCCAAAAGCCGTGATGTTCAAAAGCCATTAATTCACCGTCTTCCGCCAGCTGTTTTAATGGATACTGTTCCCATACACAGCTATCTCCATCAATGTATTTCAATACCTCAGGTGACAGCACAAAGAAACCACCATTAATCATGGCGCCATCGCCCCTTGGCTTTTCTTTGAAGCTTTTTACTTTACCCGCTGACATATCCAGAGCACCAAAACGACCTGGAGGAAATGTTGCGGTTAGTGTGGCTTTTTTACCGTGTGATTTATGGAACTCAATGGTTTTTGTGATATCGATGTCAGCGACACCGTCGCCATAAGTAAAACAGAAGGCTTCATCCTCTTTCACATAATCTGCAACACGTGCTAATCGTCCACCTGTCATCGACTGCTCACCGGTATCAATCAATGTGACTGTCCAAGGTTCTGCACGTTTATGATGCACTTCCATGGTATTGTCTTTCATTCCGAAAGTAACATCTGACATATGTAAAAAGTAATTTGCAAAATACTCTTTAATTACATATCCCTTATAACCGCAACAAATGACAAAATCATATATTCCGTGAGCCGAATATTGTTTCATGATATGCCACAAAATTGGTTTACCACCAATTTCAACCATAGGCTTTGGTTTTAATGAGGTTTCTTCACTTAGGCGAGTACCTAAGCCACCGGCTAGAATGACTGCTTTCATGATTACTCCAAATTGAAATTATTTTGCAGGTGTAAATGCATCTGATAAAAACTGCTCTTTTGGCAATTTCTTATTCATAAAAGATTTTTTTGCTATATTAATCATCACTGGCGAACCACAGGCATACACCTCATATCCATGTAACGAATCAAAATCATCACATACTGCCTGATGTACAAAACCCATTCGCCCACACCACTCAACATCACTGGATAGCACGGGTGTGTAATGAATGTTTGAAAATTCTTTAGCTAATTCTTCAAACACGTTCAAATAAAAACTATTTTCATTATTCATACCCCAATAGATATAAATATCACGTTTATCTTTATTTTCAATTAATTTTTCAACCATGGCTTTCACAGGCGCGATACCCGTTCCACCAGCTAATAGTATTAAAGGTTTATCATTATCCCTAATAAAAAATGTTCCCTTAGGGCCCTCTACTCTCATCAACTGATTCTCTTTAATGCCTGAAAACAACGCTTCAGACATCTGACCGTTGGGTAGTTTTCGAATATGCAATTCAATCTCACCTGCGATTCGTTTAGCATTCGCAATAGAATAACTTCGTTTAATACCCTTAAAGTTTAAGTTTACATATTGACCAGGCAGATAGTCAAAACTTGCCGTTGGTGGAAAACGAAGTTTAAGTACAAGGATGTCATCAGTAACAAATTGAGAGTTTACAACCTTGCAAGGTAATGTTTGGATTTTTTGATATGCCAGTTCCGGGTAATAATTAGCCTTTAGCGTCACATCTGATAATGCTTTTGACTGACATGTTAATATCGAACCTGAATGAACAATCTCTCCACTTTCGTTTTTAACTTCACCCGCCAATACTTCCGCTGAACATGAACCACACTCACCTGTTTTGCAACTGTACTCTAGTGGCACAGACTGCTCTAGAGCATCTGTTAAAATTATATTGTCACTGTTAAAGTGTACGTCTGCCGGTTGTATTTCTATTTTATAAGCCATGTTGTTCTTCATAATTATTCATATAACTAATTTTTATTTATGAGCACACTTGCTAATATTTTAATTTCTTTCTCAATATCATTCTGATGATTACCAACAAATAGCCCATGCTCATCCAGATATTCCGCGGCTTCGAGACTCCCTGATACTTCGTAGTTAAAATATTCAAGGACCTCTGTATTTTTTAGGAAGTTGCCCGTTACAATTGGTCGACATTCAATGCCATTCTCAGTTAACAACTCCACTAACTCGGCACGATTGTATGGTGCACTCTCTTTTAAAATTAAAGAAAAGCCGAACCAACTACTTAAACCCGTTTCTTGCTGTATATCTATAAACGGATGATCTTTAAATAAAGACTTAAATAATTTTGCGTTTTTCTGCCTAATCTCTATAAATTTAGGAAGCTTTTTTAACTGCTCAATACCCAATGCACCGCTCATTTCTAGCGGCCTGGCATTATATCCAGGAAGCATAAATTTAAATGATTCTTCAAATGGATCATCACTTTTTTCGCCACTCACTTTATTAAACTTTGGTAAGTTGCGCGTCCAACCATGAGCCCTAATACAAAGTAAAATATGATAGAGTTCTTCATCATCAGTGACAATACAGCCCCCTTCCATGGTTGCCATGTGATGAGAGAAGAAAGAACTATAAGTCCCCATTAAACCAAAAGTACCTGCTTGTTTTCCATCAAGCGTGGCACCCATTGATTCACAGTTATCTTCCAGAAGCAGGATATCGCGACCTACAATAAGTTCATTAATTCGAGAATAGTCATTAGGGTTACCTAATAAATTAACTGACAAAATAGCCTTGGTCTTATCTGTAATTGCAGCCTCTAGTTTATTAAGGTCCATATTTAACGTTTTACGATCAATATCAACAAACTTAACTTTTAAGCCGTATTGCTGCAATGGAAAATAGGTTGTAGACCAGGACACAGCAGGCACAATTATTTCATCTCCACGCTGTAACTTGAACTTGGCATTTTTTGTAAAAAACAATGCTGCAATCATTAATAGGTTGGCAGTTGAACCCGAACTAACCATAAGCGCATATTTCGAGCCAAAAAACTTTGCGAAGTCTAATTCGTACTGAGCAACTTTCTTACCCATAGTAAACATATCTGAATCTATAACATTTTGAATAGCATCAAACTCACGCTCATCCCATGTACTACTTGCTAATGCATAATTAGTCATTACATCGCTCATTTATATAAAGTTGGTACGTCTTCTTTATGCCTGTCTTAAAGTTTGAACTATTTAACCAGCACATTTATTTTGTTTTTTATATTATAAAAAGTTATCACTTTATGTTTACAGCCTTCATTTTCTTATCACCTAATTTATCCCGTAAAATTTGGTTAAATTTTAATAAAAAGGGCCATCATTAAAATCACTTTAGAGGCCAGACTATTTAAAGAAAGAACTTAAGTGACTAAATAGAGGCAGGGCACTTGATAGTATAAAATCGCTTCCTCCTACAATTATTTTTTTAACTTCATCACAAAGATAATATTATTCACATACTCTAATCTTTTGGAGCTAGACCAGCATCAAAATAAGATTTCATAGCTAAAAAGGTTTTATTTAAACCTTCTTCCAAAGTAAAGCTAGGCTTCCAACCCGTCAAGTCATGCAATAATGAAATATCCTGGCAAAATTCCATATGCCCACCAACTTGCAATTCCTTATCGCTAATTTCTACACCTGATGAAGACTGTAAAATATCACATAGATCTCCAACCGATCTCGCACAACCCGTGCCCAAATTAACCGGGCCAGAGTATCCTGTATCTAATAACAATGTAACCGCTTCGATTGCATCTTCAATATAGATAAAGTCACGTTTTGGTTTTTTTGTCCATACACTGACAGAATCATCTTTAAGAAGAGACCATATAAGTGAAGGAACGATATCTGGACGAGCAAGCCGAGTGGGCCCGTAAACATTACTAATTCTAACATCAATAATCGAAAATAAATCCCTATGCTGAGCTGTAATAAGCTCAGATACATATTTACTTAAAATATAATTATTAACACCCGGGTTCCTGGGCTCCTCTTCGTTGCAAGGCAACATCATCTTATTAGAATCATATTGAAGCATGGTAGTAAAATTAATAATCTTATTAACTTTCTTACCTGACTCGCGCAGGTACCATAAAAACCTCGACAAAGCCAATACATTTTTTTCAAGGGCAAGGGTTGCGTGTTTATTTAAAATCTCATGATCCGAAGAACCGATCAAAAAAATGACATTATCAAATTCTACGTCATCTAACGGAGAGAAATCCAAATCACTTTCAATATGAACGTATCTATTTTCAAGATGCGAAGGCAATGGGGAGCGCCCCACCGCTATCATTGAAGGATCACTCTCAAGAAACGCAGGGCCTAGAAACCCTGTTGGGCCAATCAATATTGCTTGCTTTTTCATATCACTATTCTACAGATGTACGTTTAGAAACATAATAGTCATAGACTTGCTTAATCCCTTCGTCTAACGAACGAAAGTTTGTATCTACAATCAGTTTTCTCAACAGCGACGTATCAACATCTTTACGATGCTGACCATTAGGCTTTTCGCTGCTGTATTGAATAGCCAAATCCCCAGCTCCACAGGCTTGCAAAGCAACCTTGGCAATACTATCAACACTGAGATTCATATCCGGGGCAACATTTAACGACCCACTTAAATTCCTGCTGACATATTTATATATTACCGATGCAAAATCCTCAGCATGCATAAATTGACGCAGTGGCGTACCATCACCAAAAAGTTCAAATATAGACGCATTTTCATTTTGTGCGCGTATGATTTTGAATATCAAATCATTTACAAAGTGTGAACGGCCTTCATGACTCTCATCAATAATCCCATACAAGTTACATGGTATTAAATAATTATAGTTTACGCCAAATGACTCTTTATAGGCATCTAGCTGTACTGCATGACTACGCTTTGCATAAGCATAAGACATCAAGTCGGCATGTGGGGCCCCATTATGTAATTCCGCCTCTTTGATGGGGAATTTACAGCAATCATCTGGATAAATACAGGTACTCAGAATACCTAAGAAGTTGGATACACCACTTTCGTAAGCATATTTCGTAACAATGGTATTCATCAATATATTGTTATCAAAATACTTCGTTCTGTTCTCGATATTGTCATGCAAGCTGCCTACATACGCGGCCAGATGAATAACATAATCAAATTTATTATCAAACATATACATCTTTACAGCTTGCGAATCCATTAGATCCAATTCGCGTGACGATGGAGCGATAGCGTCTGGTATTAATTTACGCAGATTACGGCCAACCATGCCGTTCCCGCCTGTAATTAAAACTTTCAAAAAATACTCCTGTGACGTTAAAAGCGATACTAATTAATATGCCGATGATTATAAGGTTCGTATTAGTGTAGCTATGAATCAAGGGGGCCTTAACCCTTATCAGCTACAAAAGTTTTCAGAAGACTTAAAAACCTGGGACACCATTCAGTTTAAACGGTATTATATTTTTTACCTAATGCCCAGACGTTACTTGAGTGTCATAGCCATTTTCTTTTAAAATAGCATGTTGTTTTGCCTTGATTAAATCGTTAGCAACCATTTCTGAGCACATTTTTTCTACAGTAATTTCTGGTATCCACCCTAATTTTTCTCTTGCTTTCGTTGGATCGCCTAATAATGTTTCAACTTCTGCAGGCCTGAAATAACGCGGGTCAACTTTTACGATAACATCTCCTACTTTTAATGCCGGGGCATTATTGCCTGAAACAGATTTAACAATTGCGATCTCTTCAAGGCCTTCGCCGGTAAAATCCAATTCAATCCCAGCTTCCTTTGCGGACAAGACCACAAATTCACGAACACTAATTTGCTTACCCGTCGCAATCACGAAGTCATCGGCAGTTTCTTGTTGTAACATCATCCACTGCATACGAACATAATCTTTTGCATGCCCCCAATCACGCAATGCATCCATATTACCAAGGTATAAACATTGCTGTAGTCCTTGAGAAATGTTTGCAATAGCGCGCGTTATTTTACGAGTAACAAAGGTTTCACCACGACGAGGTGATTCGTGATTGAACAAAATACCATTACAGGCAAACATACCATAAGATTCCCGGTAATTAACTACAATCCAATATGCATACATTTTAGCTACGGCATATGGAGACCGAGGGTGAAATGGTGTAGTTTCTTTTTGGGGGATTTCTTGAACGTCGCCAAATAGTTCAGAAGTAGACGCTTGATAAAATCGTGTTTTCTTTTCTAAACCTAAAAATCGAATAGCCTCTAATAAGCGCAATGTACCCATTGCGTCAACATCGGCAGTGTATTCCGGACACTCAAAAGAAACAGCCACATGAGACTGTGCCCCTAAGTTATATAGCTCATCAGGCTGCACTTCATTTATAATACGAGTCAAATTAGAAGAGTCAGTCAAATCACCATAATGAAGAAAAAATTTAGGGTTTTTGTCATGTGGATCTTGAAATATATGGTCAACACGCTCAGTATTAAAAGATGATGCTCGTCGTTTAATCCCATGCACTTCATAGCCTTTTTCTAATAGTAGCTCAGCCAGATACGAGCCATCTTGACCAGTTACTCCCGTTATTAGTGCAATTTTATTCTTTTTCATTTTTTACCTTAATTCTGTTTTACTATAAATAATAACGAGTATCTACTTTGTCACAGCCCACGAATACTTGGTTTAAATTACGTTAGTAATGCTGACTTTAAACTCGCCCATACCGATCTTCAAAGCGAATAATGTCGTCTTCACCCAGATAAGAGCCTGATTGCACTTCGATAATCTCTAATGGCACCTTACCTGGATTTTCTAACGAATGAACGACCCCTATTGGAATATAGGTGGATTCATTCTCTGTTAGCAATATTGTTTTATCGCCATTGGTGACACTGGCTGTACCCGATACAACAATCCAATGCTCGGCACGGTGATGATGCATTTGAATTGAGAGTTTTTCACCGGGCTTAACGGTTATGCGTTTTACTTGATAACGCTTACCACGGTCTATTTGATCATATTTACCCCAAGGGCGGTATACTTCTCGGTGTAGCTTCCATTCGCTACGATCACTGGCTTTAAGTTGTTCGACAATACGCTTAACATCTTGTACTTTATCTTTATGGGCCACCATTACTGCGTCTTTGGTGTCCACGATCACAATGTCTTTTAAACCTACGGTTGCCACCAGGCGTTCACTGCTATGCACAAAGCAATTGCGAGTATCTTGAAATACTACATCACCCTTGGCGGCATTGCCATTTTGATCTTTATCGCTTTCTTCCCATAAAGCTAACCAAGAGCCAATGTCATTCCAGCCGGCATCTAACGGCACTACAACTACATCACTTGCCCCCGTTACATTACATAAAGGCTCCATTACCGCATAATCTATGGATTCACTGGGGCATTTGATAAATTCCTCTTTGGATACACGAACGAAATCCATATCTTTGGTTGTGTCTTTGAGTGATGCTTCACAAGCTAAGGCAATATCCGGCCGCTGTGATTTTAGCGCATCTAGATAACGACTGGCTTTAAACAAAAACATGCCGCTGTTCCAATAATGCTCACCACCCCTTACATATTGCTGGGCAGTTTCGAAATTGGGTTTTTCTATAAACTGTTTAACGGTAAAACCAGTATCCACTGAGCTACCACGCTGGATATAACCATACCCTGTATGGGCCGACTTAGGCACAATGCCAAACGTGACCAACTTACCTTGCTCGGCCAGCGGGATTGCATTTTTTACAGCCGCAGTAAATGATGTTTGGTCTTGAATCACATGATCAGCGGCCAGAACCAAAAGCAGCGGATCGACGTCACCATTGCGATGCTGGACAATATTAGCCGCTAGGGCAATGGCGGGGGCAGTGTTACGGCCTTGTGGCTCTAGTATTATGGTGCCTACTTTATTTAAACTTCGCAATTGCTCAGCCACAATAAAGCGATGCTCTTCATTGCAAATTGTCACAGGTTCGACTATATCTAACTGATTTAAGCGATTAAGCGTTGCCTGTAACATAGTGTCCTCGCCAATTAAAGGCAAAAACTGTTTTGGATACAATGATCGTGACAACGGCCACAAACGTGTGCCAGAGCCACCGGCCATAATGACAGGCACAAGCATAAGATAATCCTTCTTATAAAATATTATGTTCAATTGGTTTATTAGCAAACATCACATCGGCGTGTGCCGTACCCTCAAAATACCACTTAGTGTGCTTATGCACTCTATTTTCAATCAGCAACTCTTTTTCCGAAAACCACTTGTATGCACTATGCTGGTTTTGAGGGAATAATGTTAACTCCTGACAACATTCGATCTCATAAGCTAACACTACGTAATGTGTTGTAAAATCTATGCCCGAGAAATTATCATCATAAAAATGCTGATAAACACCCTTAAACTTTGAGTTATAAACAGCTATGTTTAGCTCGCTTTTTAATAACCGCTTAAATGCTGACTCTAGTGACTCATCTTTGAGTACACGGCCACCAGGTACAAACCAAAACCCTTGTGCTGGCCGATTGATTCGCTTACCTAGTAACACCTGATTCCTATCATTACGAACAATAAGGTCAATTGAAATTAGTGGCGTTGAGGCTATTATCGTTTTAAATATATCTAATGGAAGCATTGCTTAATTTTAATATAAGTATATAAATTTAATTTTAAAAATATGTTTTCATTTGATCAACAGATGTATTCTGCACCCACGGCGTCAATACACCCTACAAAAACGGTTAAACTTTTGCTCAATCACTACCAAACAAATCACGGGTATACACTTTAGATGCCACATTTTGAATATCATCAGACAATCGATTAGCCACTATCACGTCCGATAGCTCTTTAAATTCGTCTAAGTTTTCAATAACCCGTGAGTTAAAAAATGTACTGTCTTTAAAGACAGGCTCGTAAACCACTACTTCAATCCCTTTTGCCTTTATACGCTTCATTATCCCTTGAATGGCCGATGCCCTAAAGTTATCCGAACCCGCCTTCATTACCAAACGATAAATCCCTACTACTCTGGGATTGCGTTTAATGATGGCATCGGAAATAAAATCTTTACGAGTAGAGTTGGCATCTACAATAGCGCGCACCATATTATTGGGCACATTTTGAAAATTAGCCAACAACTGCTTTGTGTCTTTGGGCAGACAGTAACCACCATAGCCAAAGGAAGGATTGTTGTAGTGATTGCCGATACGCGGGTCTAGCCCTACACCTTCTATTATTTGCTTGGTATTTAAACGATGAGTCTCGGCATAGCTATCCAGTTCATTGAAATAGGCTACACGCATGGCTAGATAGGTATTAGAGAATAGCTTTACTGCTTCAGCCTCGGTTGAATCAGTAAACAATACACTTATATCATCCTTATGTGCGCCTTGCTTGAACAAATCAGCCAACTGCTGTGCACGGGATGATTGCTCTCCTACTACGATGCGAGATGGGTATAAGTTATCGTGCAAGGCCTTTCCTTCGCGTAAAAACTCTGGCGAAAAAATGATATTTTCGCAGTTTAACTCCTGCTTTATTTTAGCGGTAAAACCTACCGGCACAGTGGATTTAATTACTATTACAGCATCTGGATTGATGGCGATTACATCTTTAATTACCGACTTTACTGTACTGGTATTAAAGTAATTATTATCAGCATCGTAATCGGTTGGCGTGGCAATAATTACAAACACTGCCCCTACATAGGCTTCTTCTTTATTAAGCGTAGCCTTAAAGTTAATGCCCTTATTTTGTAAAAACTCTTCTATTTTCGCATCGACAATAGGCGATTTTTTACGATTGAGCATCTCTACTTTTTCGGGTATTACATCTAACGCAATCACTTCATTGTGCTGTGCAAGTAACATGGCATTGGATAGGCCAACGTATCCAGTTCCGGCTATGGCTATTTTCATTTTTTTTGATCGGCCACAGGACGGCCTCCTACATTATCTGCTCAGTAACACCCTTCACTAAGCGCTGGGTGATCGATATTTTAAATATTAAACTTTATAGTAATTTTTAAACCAATCTACAAAGTTTTGTATACCTTTACTTATATCTGTTTTGGGCTCAAATCCATTGATTAGTTTTAATTTAGCTATACTGGCTGCTGTACCCACCACATCACCTGGCTGCATAGGTTTAAATTTTATTTTTGCTTTTTTATCTGATGCCCGCTCTATAGCCTTTATAAAATCCATTAATTTAGTAGGTCTATCGTTACCAATATTCAAAATACGATATGGGCAATAGCTAGTCGATGCTTGTGGCTCTTCTGGATTCCAGCTCGTATTCTTGGTAGCTGGATCATCTATTACATCTACAATCCCTGTAACAATATCATCTATGTAGGTGAAATCACGAAACATTTCACCATTGTTAAATACTTGAATTTCTTCACCGCGTAATATTTTATCTGTAAATAAAAACGGGGCCATATCAGGGCGTCCGCATGGCCCGTACACTGTAAAAAATCGCAAGCCTGTAACCGACATGCTGTACAAACTGGAATACGAATGGGCCATTAATTCATTGGATTTTTTGGTGGCCGCATATAAAGATACAGGGTGATTAACTGGATGGTCTTCATTGAACGGGTATTCTTTATTGGCACCATAAACCGAGCTTGAGGATGCGTACACCAAATTGGCCACTTTTTGTTGCCTGCAACCTTCTAAAACATTAGCAAACCCTACTAGGTTTGAATCTATATAGGCTGCAGGGTTTTCTATTGAATAGCGCACACCTGCTTGTGCTGCTAGATTTACAACTACATCGAACTTATTATTTTCAAATAAGATTTTTAGTGCTTCACGGTCTGATATAT
>Ga0105359_10000366_pt1 | contig 36939 bp, 23 predicted proteins | sample GOMGulsemesocosm_6_FD_83659 | JGI IMG/M metagenome (GOLD analysis project Ga0105359, IMG submission 83659) | Methane-oxidizing microbial communities from mesocosms in the Gulf of Mexico - GOM8C Gulf of Mexico | ecosystem: Environmental > Aquatic > Marine > Cold seeps | place: Gulf of Mexico...
AACTATAATAATTAATAAAATGGGTGCATAATTATTTAATTAAATAATCATAAGTAATAGTTAATGCGTGTATTTTTAGGGATAGTTACATTTTTAATCGTTTATGGTTCTTTATATCCATTCTACTTTGAATTTAATGCCATCCAAGTTGATATTCTTAAGCTCCTCTTCGATTTTAATGTATTTCACAGTTCATTTAGCGACTCAATTTCGAATATATTTCTTTTTATCCCTTTTGGTTTTTTATTAGCAAAAATATTGCCAAAGAATTTGAAATATAAAGGATTAATAATATTAACGATAAGTTTTATATTTGCATATCTTGTACAAGTAGTGCAATTATTAACTCCTGATCGAATACCTAGTGGCGCTGATGCAGTATTGAATACTATCGGAGCGTACATTGGGATTGCTATAAGTTACTTGTCTTTCAAAAAAATTGCCTATATTAGCAAAATCAAATATGACGAAGCGTTATTACCCTTCATACTCGCAATAGGATTAATACTCCTAAATTTTTCCCCTTTTGTGCCCTCCATCGATTTTCACGTGTTTAAACAAAGTGTGAAACTTTTATTTGACTACCCAAGGCTAGATCTATTTTGGGTATTTGAAAATGCAGTGTTGTGGTTAATCACTTTTTTCTTTTTAAAGGAGGCACGGTTTCCCAAAGGAACCCCACTATTTTTGAGTGCAGCTGTTTCAATTATATTATTTTTAAAGCTATTTATAGTGGGGGGGGGGGTAACGTACGACCATATTGTAGGGGGAGCAATTTCACTTGTAATATGGACCATTTACAGAGATAAAATTAAAGCTATACACTTGTCTTTTTCCTTAATAGCTATGCTGATTGGTTTAGCTTTGTATCCTTTCGAGTTTTCGTCTTCAGTATCTAGTTTTCATTGGTTACCTTTTGAAGGAGCTCTAAATGGCAATATCATGATAAATATAATAGCTTTAACTAAAAAAGTGATAAGTTATAGTGCATTAGTTTATTTGTTATTTTTATCAATTAATTCAGTAATAAGGGCAACTATTGCGTCATCGCTATTACTTTTTATACTTGAATATACGCAAATATTTTTTACAAACTCTGTTGCAGAGCTAACCGATGCAATACTTGTTTTATTTGCTGGGTATTGTTTACATTTAATACGTAAGAACACAATTAGGCAAAGGTCTGAGATAAAATCAAATAATGAAAATGATGTATATAATTACGTGAGTAAGGAATTAGAAGAAACTGCATCATATTTGCCAACAGATAAAGATAGAAATAGTATTCCAGGTATTAATGGTCTAAGAGCTTTAGCTGCAATGTCCGTCTTCATGGTTCATTACAGTCAACAAGTAACCGTTTCGTGGGACTCTGGCTATTTTGAATTAAGTAAACTACTTGAAAACGGTAATACAGGTGTTGGATTATTTTTCATACTCAGCGGTTTTTTATTAGCCCTTCCTTTCTGGAGTGCCAAAATTGAAAATAAAGATGGCCCGAATATTAAAAGGTATTTAATTAGGCGAGCTGCCAGAATAATACCAGCATACTATTTTTGCCTGTTTGGTATTTTATTCATTAAGTTGGTATCAGGAGCTTCATTAAACTTTAATAATGCTATTAGTCATCTATTTTTCGTCCACAACTTTAAAGATTATCAAGTAATGAGCTTCAATCCGCCTTTTTGGACATTGGCTGTTGAGATGCAATTTTATATATTTCTACCATTGTTTTTCTTTCTAACAAGAAAGCTGTCTTTAAGGAATACGTTAATTATTTCTATAGGCTTAATTCCAGGTATTTATCTTTTATATGTATCGATGATGCAATGGTTGATACAGCTGAATTCATGGCCAATTAGTATCCCCTTAATTTGGCCATTTGGCTTTCAGTTTGATTCTGCTAATAGTGCTGCGCTTAAATATGCTACAACTGCACATTTAGCGCACTTTATTTTAGGTATTGTTACTGCCTATTGCTTTTTGAAAGCAAAGAAATGGCGTAATTATAAGGTGCTCAATAATATTCTATTCTTTGTTACATTAGGGGTAATATTACTGATTCTATCAACATCATTAGATGATTTATTACAATTAGAATATGGACGTTACAACTTCCCATTCATACCGGTGTTATTAGCTATCTTGATATTCTTAACACCGATAGCACCAAAAGCCCTTGCCTTTTTAGAACTAAAGTTCGTGAGCTGGATTGGTGTAATATCATACGGTATATATATTTACCATTACCCTGTATTAAAAGTAACCAAGCAACTAATGGAAGCCACCTCTTATACCATTCAACTTAATTCAATGTCGTATTGGTTAATAAGTATTTCAGTAACCCTTTTTGCGGCTCATTTATCTTATGCATATATTGAAAAGCCCATTATTGGTAGGGTTAAAAAAAATAATATAAAAGTTAAAGAAGTACCCTTTCAAAGTATAATAGGAAACACTAAAAGGGGAAAAAAACCCGTAGTCAAGTTAGCTAAAAGCGTATATATATTTTTCGTTGTAATTGCTGCAATGTTAGTTGGGTTTTATATTATGACCAATCAAACACGAGTAATTAATGCACCTTCATGGGCTCATAAAAATGCTGATACTATCTTCGATCACCATACTCATTCATTATACTCTGATGGCTCTCTCTCCGTTGATGAACTAATTGATATGGCTTACATAGGTGGTTGTGATGCGGTAGCTATAACTGACCATTCATTAAAAAACTCTGTTGATGAGAATAAGTTAAATCAGATAGCGTTACTTCGAAAGAAGTACACCAGTATGAAAATATTTTCGGGCATGGAACTTGGCATGCCCTCATATGAAGGGAGAGAACATGTTAATTTGTTAATGCATCCTGATTATGAAAAAGAGATTTTACTGGGCATTATGGAGCAGTTAAAAAGCCTAAAAAATATAGACAAAAATAAGCGTGATGAATATTTGATTAAAAAATTGAATAAGCTATACAAGATAAGTGAAAAATCTGTTGGCATATATAACCACCCAAGCAGGAAAGATCAAACGTCATCAGAAAATAAAAATGATATAAATAACTGGAATAAAAACGGCAGCTTTATAAACGCATTTTCTGGCGCTCCAGGTCATCAAAGAAGACCTGATCAGGTTGGTAGTTATAAAACTAATTTCAAAACAATTGATCGCTGGGATCCCGTCGTCGCGAATATTAATGGAACATGGGACCAGATGTTATCTAAAGGTGAAAATATATATGGTGCGATTGCTTCGTCAGATTTTCACAATTACATAATGGATCAATTACCATGTGATTTCGCTCGTATTCATATCGCGATCGAAGAGGATAGCTATGATGCTATATTGAATAGTCTAAAACAAGGTACGTATTGGGCAGATCATGGAAATATAATAAATAAATTTAAATTTTCGGTCAGTGTTGAAGGTAGTGAAAGGGTATTTCCGGGTTCTACAATATCTGCATCAATTAATGAAATAGCCAATATATCGATACAAGTTGAAAGAGGTGAAGGAAGTATTGGAAAAGCTCTTATAGCAGAAGTTATTAGTAACTGTCTAAATAGTAAATCAGAACTAATAACATCAGAATTCTTACCCCCATCGAAGAATATAGCTAATTTAGTCGTCCCACTATTGTCAAAGGGGATTGATGGTCAGAGTTGTTATTTTCGCTCTCAAATAAGATTAGAAAACATAGCTACTGATGATTTTTTAGCTGTTAGTAATCATATAAGAGTTAAATTTTAGTAAAGTAAAACTATGGGTGTCCATACTTTAATTAGTCAGAAAATAAACGGAGAATGAAAGGTTTTATCAGTGACTTTCAGTTCTAGTAACCGTTACCCTACTATAGATTTTTGGTGGTTTTCTTCGTCTGGAATAAGCCAATTAAAGTTAATAGTTTAATACCTTATGATACAGCACTTGAGTTTGCGACAAAAATATAAAGCAACTTCAATAAATATGTATTGTTACAGTTTGTAAAGTCATTATTTATATTCATTTCAAAGTAAAAATCAGGCATTATTGTAGAATGTGAAAATCTTACTTGAAAGTGGAGTAAGGTATTACTCTTATTGCGGAAAATTAATAAACCATGTCAAATAAAACACTAGTCTTAACAGAGAACTTTCCACCTATTTCAGGAGGAAGTGGCCGTTGGTTTTGGGAGCTATACTCTCGTTTACCTAATAATGATTATATTATTGTGGCTGATGATTCAAGTGAGGGCAGCGAATTTGATAAAGGTCATCATTTAAATGTCCTACGGGTACCATTAAATAGCTCTGAGTGGGGTTTTAGGAGTTGGCAAGGAATTAAATTTTATTATAGGGCTTTCAATCAATTACGAAAGACTGTTAAACGGCACAATATCACGCATATTCATGCAGGTAGGGTTATTCACGAAGGTGTTTTAGCATATTTGTTAAAAATATTTTGTGGAATTAAATATATTTGCTATGTCCACGGGGAAGATGTAGAAACCGCATCAACAAGTGGTGAACATAATTTAATGGTTAAGCACGTATGTAAACATGCTGAAGTATTAATCTGCAATAGTAAAAATACGGCTGAGATAGTTAAACGACTTGGTTATGGCTGCGATGAAAATATTGAAATTATACACCCTGGTGTAGATGCAAGTAAGTTTATACCAACCAAACCAGACAAAGAGTTTCAAACGCGAATGGGATGGACTGATAAGAAAGTAATTCTAACAGTTGGTAGGCTTCAACAACGTAAAGGGCAAGATAGAATGATTGAAGCCATGCCTAAAATTATAGAAAAAAACCCACAAGCAATATATGTAATTATCGGTGATGGTGAATGTAAAGTAGAATTACAGGCGTTAATAAGTAAATTGAACTTGAAGGGGGCGGTACAACTTTTAGGTGAAGTTTCTGATGACGATATGATTAGTTGCTATCAACAATGCGATTTGTTTCTTCTGCCTAATAGAACTATAGGGAATGATATTGAGGGCTTTGGTATGGTGTTAGTCGAGGCTCAATCTTGTGGGAAAACTGTAATTGCAGGTGACTCTGGTGGGACAAAAGAAACTATGGTAGTAGGGGAAACAGGGCTGATAATTGACTGTACATTGCCTGACAAAATATCTGGCGCTATTTGTCAATTGTTACATCAACCCGAAACAATCATTGAAATGGGTATTAAAGCTCGTTTGCATGTAGAAAGGAACTTAGATTGGATCGCACATGTTGAAAAAGCCCAAAAAACATTCAATAACATATAATGAGTTTAACAGGTAACATTTTAAAGAGTGCATTATTTGCAAGCAGCGCCAAATTTATAGGACGTTTATTTGGCTTCATTAGTACACTATTACTTGCTCGTATACTCACTCCTGAAGATTTCGCCTATATAGCCGTTATATCAATTTGTTTGTATTTTTTTGACGTCTTATCTCATGTCGGTGGTGAGCAGTATATAATCCAAAAAAAAAATATTAGTGGAAACGATCTAAATACAGCTTGGACGTTGGATATTATTTTAAAAACAGCCGTCTACTTTATAATCGTTTTTTTTTCAGACTCAATAACTTTTTTTTTAGGCAGTCCTGAATTATCCACCGCTTTAAAAGTAGCGTCAATTGTCTTAATAATCAATGCCTTTAAAAACCCATTGATTATTCTGCAAAAAAGAGATTTAAATTATAAAACCTTCTTTAAGTTATCGTTAATTCAACGATTCGTATCATTCATTGTAATCATTTTTTTTGCAATTCAATTAAAGAGTTATTGGGCCTTTATTATTGCCGATATTTTTGCAGCAACAGTTTTTACTTTAAGTTCTTATCTGCTCATAAAGGGGCGAGGGAAATTCTGTTTAGTAAACAGTTATAAACAGTGGTTATTTTCAAAGTGGTTATTAGGAAAAAACATACTGGGCTACTTACGCTCACAACTGGATACAATACTTGTAGCTAAATACTTCAACATAAGCACACTCGGTCACTATCATATGGCTAGAGATATAGCGATGTTACCAGGTCATAATATTTTTTCACCTGCTATTGAACCTTTGCTGGCTGCGTTTAGGCATTTTAAAGATGACCCTTTACAGTTGAGTGAAAAATTTTATAGCACTTTATTTATTACAGCTATATTAGCAGTACCTATTTCTACGTATATAATATTTTATGCTGAACTAACGGTCGAGGTTCTACTTGGTAATCAATGGGTATTTGCTGGGGAGTTATTAAAAATATTAACTGGCCTATTTCTTTATTGGGTTTTTTTATTAGTGATAGAAAATGCACTATTGGCTTTAGGTAAGGTCAAATTAATCTTTTTCATGGATTTACTTTTTCTGATATTTTCACTGATATTTTTATACCTATTATTAAGTATAAATACTGATATTAAATTGTTTGCATATCTTAGGGTTTTTATTGGTTTTGTTAGTATTTTTATTTTATTTGTAGTTAGTTGTCTACATATTCCATTTAGATTCGTTGACACTATAATTCTTTGCTGTTTGCCTTTATTGATTTCTTTAACTTCAATTTTCTTGACTGAAAGATTAATCGAAACATTATCTATTAACTCCGTACTATTATTTTTACTAAGTGGTGGCCTGTTTATCGGATGTTATCTTTTAATTCTATTTGCGATTACCTATATTTTTAAGAGAACGAGACTGTTTAATTTTTTATGGATGCAAACATTAAAACTCAAGCGGAATAATTCATAAACAATTTTAATGAAGAGCAATGTAGTAATTATAACTCCCAATAAATCTTACTGTTTGATACTATTGACGTCGATTATAAAAATAAAAATAATGGATTAGCATAGCAAAAATAATGTGTGCTTATTTAAGGAATAAATTCAATGAACATATTATACCTTTCTCATAATTCTGCATTACGCAGTACCACCTGTGTTTTAGATGCCCTGTTTACTAATCAAAAAAGTGCACATATTAAACCTGTTGTGGTTTTTAGTTCAGAAGGCCCTTGGAAAGATAAGCTAGAATCTATGGGGATTCCTACTTATTTTAGTCACTTTCCAACCGTTGAAATTAAAAGTTTCTTCTCAAGTATTAAAATTACCCTTTATTGGATGTTTCTAATAAAAAAACATCGTATTAGTATTGTTCATGTGAATGAACATAATAATTACCCTACTATTAAGCTGGCCGCATTTTTATGTAACGTACCCGTTGTAGTTGGTGTTAGGTTTGTTCTTGGAGACGGATATGGCACATGGGCTTTTGGCGGAAAAATGGGACCTAAAGCTTTAATGTTTACTTCACATGATCAATATCTTAGGAGTAAGCATGACATTCCTCAAAACATTAATCCCGAACAGGTTGATATCATTGGTAATGGTCGCGACCTAAATACGCTTATCGCATTACCTGACCAATCTGAAGAGTATAGAAATCAATTCAATATTCCTGAAGATGCAATTTTACTGGGTACAGCAAGCGTAATTAGAAGAAGAAAAAGGTTAGAAGATCTAATATGGCTTGTGCATGAACTTCGGATAAAAGGGCATAATGTATACGGGGTAATTGTTGGTGGGGGTAAGTTCGGAGAGCAAGCATATTTTGACGAATTACAAGAAAAAATCACATCAATGAAACTTGATGAATATTTTTTTATGCCAGGTAATACAGACAATGTCGCTCCATTATACCAAGCAATCGATATATTTATCAGCACGAGTGAGTTAGAGACCTTTGGAATGAGTGTATGTGAGGCAATGGCATTTAAAAAGCCGGTTGTTGCATATGAGGGAGGTTCAGTGCAGGAAGTTTTAGATGATGAAAGAGGTATTGTACCAAATTGTAATAAAGAATTATTACTAGAAAAAACCGAAAAACTAGTTAATTCAGAATCTTTAAGAGAAGACATGGCAACTAAAGGATATGAAAGAGCTTTTAGCCATTTTAATACCGACAAATTGTCAGAAAAAATAATGTCTGTATATAGTAAAGTATTAGGTACTAAGTAATGAATGTTGCTTATGTGGCATTAGCTCCATTTATAAGTGGTTCAGAGCGTTCCTTGCAAATAACAATAATTGAGTGCCAAAAAAAGGGGGTTAAGCCAATACTCATTTGCCCATTTAATTCTCCGTTACATGAATGGGCAAAAGCAAATAATGTAATTTCACACAAGGCAGAATTGACCATGCCTTCTTTGAAATCAGTGTTAAAGTATATAAAGTCTCAAATATCACTATATTACATTTTTAAAAAGCATAATGTTGAGCTTGTACATAGCAATCAAATTTGGAGTGTTTCGCCAGTACAGTTAGCTAGAAAACTGCTGAATATTCCATTGGTCACGCACTTTAGAGATCCTATTGATCACACTTCAAACTGGTGGCTTAAAGGAAGCGTCGATGGGGCTATTGCAATTTCTAAACATATTGAAGAAGAAACTGTTGAAAACGTCTCAAATCACTTGATAACCAATTTATTGTGCCAAATCAATCCAGTTACACGTGTATTAACCCGGTCAAAAAGTGAGCAGGAAAATGCCAAGTTAGAATCAAGAGCAGCGATTGGGATTTCAGAATTTTCATTTGTTTTTGGTTGTATTGGGCAGGTTGCTCCAATAAAAGGAATAATAGAGTTAATTCAAGCTTTTTCAAATCCGCAGTTTGGTAATGATGTTCTTTTGATTGCTGGTGCGGATCCATCGGAAAATCAGAATTATCTTAAAGAATGCGAAAATTTAGCATTGAAATACAACATTGGCCACCGAATTATGTGGTTAGGACATATAGATAAAACAGACGTCTTCTATCAAGCGATAGACACTGTAGTGATGCTTTCAAAAAGAGAACCATTAGGCCGAGTACCTTTAGAAGCAGGTAATCACTATAAAACGGCAATAGTAAACAATGTAGACGGACTCCCCGAAACCATTGAAAACGGCGTAACTGGTTGGTTAACTAATGCAAATGATCTAGAAGATGTTACTGAGAAGATGCTAAACGCGAAAAAAGCAAATTTGATGATTATGGGTTACCAAGCAAATCAATTTGTTAAAAATAAAGCAGCACCAGAGCAATACGCTACTACGATTTTAAATTTTTATAAAAAAATAATAAACGGTAAAAACTGAAATTTAATATGAGTGAATTATATCAAAATATAGCATTAGGCTTAGCAAGTCATCTTAAAAAGAGCCAGGTTTTACAAGAAAACCAACACTTTTCTTTGAGTACTAAAAATCGAAGTTGTAAAGTTGAATTAGATTTGTTTAATCAAAAGCAGAGTCACGCTTTACCTCTTGTTATTAATAAAAGTACGAAAATGACTTTTAAATTAACAATAAATAATACGATTAAAGTAGAGGTGAATCAGTTCTTTAAAATTACTCCTACAGGTATTTTGACCACAGTCGAAGGCTTTAAAGGTTTACCTAGTAATAATAAATCGATAAAAACAGACAACCAAATAAAAACAGACGATGTTACTGCACAGCCCTCTAGTATACTAACAACGTTAATCAAAAATGTTATAAGAAAAGTTCCGTATGTGTTTGAAGCACTAAAGGAAATTAAAGAATACTTATTACCTGAGCCCAAAACAGAATTAAGTGGGTTTGAAGGTGTTGTATTTAGAATACAAACCACGGAAAAAGAAAATAGTTATATACTAGAATGTTATGATCATGGCGGTATTTATGACTACCACTTAAATGCTGAAGGCCTTTCTTATCCAAACCAAGTGGCTGGTAACTATTATGCCGATATTTACTCAGTACTTTTATTTTTACAACTTTTTGAACGTACGAACCAAACAGAGTGGTTTGAACGGGCTAAGTTAAGTTGGAATTTTATAAAGCGTATTTATCCTCAATATCAACCAAGTAACATTGTTTGGCATCATTCAGATTTCAAAAATGCGGGGGTATTAGAAGTTATTCAACAATACGGTAATAAATATCCTGAATTTTCTAACTTCCCACATCAACTAGTTGAAGATCATTATGAACCAACAAATGTTTTTGCTTTACGTTGCCATTGGAAGTCATTAGCACAAAGGTTAGGGCGAAAAGAAGATGCCATTAACGCGTTAGAAAACGATTACGCCAAATTATCTGAAGATCAAACGCTAGACGGTTTATTTCATGACAATATAGCAGCATATCCAGATGCACATGATCTAACGTATCACCAGTATTCATGCGCTTGTATTGCACAAGCATTAGAATATAGAATAGATAATGATAAAAAAGCATTATTTATGAAAGCCGTTCGTTTTACTTTAAATGTTATGGGGCCAAATGGAGAACCATCATATTTAGGACGTGCCTCAAATAATTTACACCATTCAGCTAGCGCTATATTGGCTTTTCATAAAGCAGCAGAGTTAACTGATAACGAGTATGAGAGAAAACAATTTTTAAAAGCGGCGAGTGTTTGCGCTGAACGCATGCTTTCATTCCAACAAACGAATGGCATGATCCCTACGGGATTAAATCATGAAATAAATTTACGCATGGCATGGAACCACTGTGAAACTCCCTATAATGCATTAGCAGGTTATTTCTTGCTCAGAGCATTGGATTTTCATTCATCAGAAACAGCGACTTCTGAAATCAAATTACCACTTGAAAAGCAACAAACATGGTTAGCGAATGATGCTGGTTTTGCTACTCTGTCTAACGGTAATAGCTATCTTGTTATCTTTAGTGGTTGTGACAAATCTTATGCGTGGTCAGAAGGCAAACACATAACGGGTGGGGCTGGCATAGCGTTGTTTGGTCAATGTGGTAAACCTTCCTTAATGCCCTGTTTAGATTTACATTATGAAAGCGATATATTCGTAAGTGATTTACCTACAATTAACGGTGAATTACCCTTTGGCCGAGGTGAGTTAATCTTAAACGAAGAAAATACCGAAATAACGTTAAAACATAACTATGGCGATGCCCAATTACACAGGGTATATAAATTAACGAATCATGAATTATTAGTTACCACCTCAATAATCAGTGAATGTAACTTAGCCATAGAGGGTAAGGTTCGTTGGCCAATATTGATTAATGATACAGAGCCACTAAGCGATTTTTCAAATCAAAAGCTTGTTATACGAAGCGGAGAAGACAATACAACGTTACAGTTAATAAATGGATTTAGTGAAGCAACAGAATTCACTGAATCTAAAACTATCAGCAATGCCAAAGGTTTTGTTAAAGTATTATCAATTGATGATAAATGTGAACTTAGTAGCTCAATAACCTATAGCCATAAAGTTACTTTATGCTAACGGCTAATTCACTAGAGAATCTATGAATGAAAATCGGACTAACAGAACAACATGGTATGGCTCAAGAACAAAGTAACATGCCACCAGAAGGTATTGAATATCAATTTCTAGAGTATCAGAGAAAAGGTTCTGTATACTTAAACAGCCCTATGAAGGGCTTTATGAGTACATATAAAGATGACGATTGCGATGTGGTTGAGGCCATTTTAACGCCAGCAAATACGAATAAGCCTTGGTTATATTCGTTAGCATGTTTTGAAGAGGCGGTGGCATTTTCATTTATGGGCTTACCCATTCCTAAATTTTTACGCATTAAATATATGGAGTACATATTTCAAAAAGATAACTTTAAGGGGTTATTGTTTTGGAGTGAAGCGGGTAAAGAAACGTTAAAAAGTTATGGGAATATTACTAACTCCAAAATATGGGAGAAATCTTATGTGGTATATCCTGCTATTAGGCCCGCACCAAAAGGGCATATTAAATATACAGACAATGAAAATGTACAAATGCTATTTAATGGTAATTTTTTTATTAAAGGTGGCGCAAATGTAGTTGACGTATTTGAACAGCTACAAAAGTCATACCCTAATATAACGCTTCGATTATGTTGTGATGAAAAAATAGATTTTCATACCGGCGATTTAACAATGCGAAATCATTATCTAAAGCGTATTAAACAAAATTCATCGATAACAATGGGTAGAGTTAAACGTCATGAATTCTTAAACTCGATATTACCAAATACAGACATTTATTTGTTACCCACCTACGGCGATGCATTTGGCTTCGCCGTGTTAGAAGCTATGTCTTATGGAATACCTGTAGTGTCGACAAACTACATGGCAATACCTGAAATGATAATCCAAGGTAAAACTGGCTTTATGGCTGATATTTCTGCTTATGATTGCAAGAAAATGTTTAAGGGTTGTTATGTTAGTAAATTAGATGATGAATTTAAGTCTAATATTAGCAAGCAAATATCACCCAAAATAGAGGAGCTAATTATTTCATCGCAATTAAGAATGGAAATGGGGAGTATGTCAGTAGGGAGAGTTAAAGAATATTTTTCTATGGAAAAAAAGAAAACACGTATGTCTAAAATTTATAATAGCATTTCTTAGACTTTTACAATCACTTCACTAGAATGTAACGTATGAAAAATAATCAGCAAATAAAAGTATTTATCATTAATTTAGAAAGATCAAAAGATCGGTGGCTAGAAATTTCGGACCACTTAGATAAATATGACATTAAATATGAAAGAATAGAAGCGGTAGAAGGAAAAAATATTTATAATCTTTCAGATCATTTTGATTTAGAAAAGTTCAAATTATTCAATAACCATGACTTAGTTGCAGGCGAAGCCGGCTGTGCTCTTTCGCATATTTCTATATGGAATAAAATTGTTTCAGAGAATTTAAACCATGCTGTCGTTTTGGAAGATGACGTGGTAGTTACCAAGAAATTCATTACGTTTATTAATGAATTTAAGAACACAGACAAATATGATTATCTAAAACTAGAGTATTCAAAATCACTTTATCCCGATGAGTTAGATGTATTGTCCTGTCAAAAGAAAGGTGAGTTTGAAACAAATGAAGTTGCTGTTGCACCATACTGTTGTGGTGGGTATTTGATCAGTAACAAAGGAGCTTCGAATTTTTTGAATTCAACAAAAAACATGTATTACCCAATTGATTTACTGCCTTTATATACTTTTCCTTATTCTAAATACGGTGTTTTGGTTCCGACTGTTGTTATACAAGAAGGAGGCAATACTACTATGGAAGATAGAGACTTCTTTGAAGCGACATCATTCAATAAAATTAGAGTAATTTTATATAAATTGGCAAGCAAAGCATTATTAAGAAAATTAACTGTAATATTGCGTAAAGTTGGAGTTAACTTTGTCTAAAGTTCGTTTAGCTGCAATTTTATCATCACTATCCCTTTACGTTAATCAGTTTTTCACCGTTGCTTTTACTATGTATATCTCGAGAGTTTTTACGCCAGAGCAATTAGGCATATATTCTTTGTCCTTGTCAATAGTAGCTTTAGGCGAAGCAACTAAAAGTATGGGGACAGGTGAGTATTTAATTCGAGAAAAAGAAATAACTCCAGCGATGGTAAAATCTACTCTAGGCTTAACGGTTATTATTTCGTGGGTAACAGGTTTAATATTAGTTTCATGTGCAGAGCCAATATCTTTATTTTATGAACAAGAGAATATAGAGTACATGATTTATATATTATCGATTACTTTTTTCATTTCTCCATATATTTCAGTTAATTCGGCTTTGTTAACGAAGCAATTAAGTTTTACTAAAAAAATCTTCATGGAGTGGGCCAATGTTATTGTTACTATGGCTAGTACGCTCATTATTTTTTACTATATTGGTAATCATTTTGCTTTAGTTTATGGCGTAATCTCAGGCGTTATAATTCAACTACTTTTATCCATTAAACTAAAAGCGGTAGATATGTGTTTTATTCCACAATTCAAAAATATGTCAAGCCAGCTTAAGTTCGGCGCAATCACGACTCTATCTAGTTTAATAGAGCGTTTATCAGTAATTGCCCCCGATCTTATTATCGGTAAGTTAGGTTCTGTAAAGGAAGTGGCATTTATGTCAAAAGGGTTAAGTGCGATTCAACTAAGCTCGCATATGCTAATTTCAGGAGCAAAGCCTGTAGCTTTACCTTATCTGTCTAATGCTGAAAATAACGAAAAGCAGTATGCATACATTAAAGCGACTAATTTAACACACGCCTTATGTTTACCTGTCTTACTTGCTTTAGTTTTTTCAGGTGAATTACTTATTCAGGTATTGTTCGGCGATCAATGGCAGAAAGCAGGAGAGTTGGTTCAGTATTTAGCCGTTTTGGGGTTTTTCTTTAATTTGCATCCATTTCATCGGGCTTTATTGATCTCAATGAATATGGAAAAATGGTTTCTACTAAAACAAGTTGTTTCATCTTTACTCACCATTACGATGATTTTTATCGGCTATCAATGGAAGCTTGAAGGAGTTGCTATTAGCCTAGCTGCGTGCTCGGTCGTTATTTTTATGATTAACCATTCGCTTGTAGCAAAAGCTTTAAATGTTAACTCTTTCGGTTTATTAAAAAGTATTTTTAATCCTATTTTTTTGAGCATTATATGCCTTTTGATATCCTGGTCTGTTATGAAACTTATGAATTTTTATATAGGTAATTTATATGTGCAATTTATTGCTTACGGTGTTGCTATGGCATTCGGTTGGCTTATATTTGCTAGTATGCTCAAGTTAGATATTATTCAGGAGCTTATTAAACTCACCAAAGTAAAAGATATATTGAGGAAGTTCACTGAGAAGTAGTGGGGAACACATTTAATGATGAAATAATCTTCTCAAATAGTTATCAGGATACATTCATTGTACTTTTCAAGCATCACCCCAAGCAGTGGAATATTTAACAAAGCACCCGATAAGAATTAGATGAATATAAAGGGTTAGCAGTTACCAAACAAGAGAGGTTTTGAAACTCTAGAATTAGATACTGCAGTTTTCTAATATCAAAAAAAATGACTGTTATCTATTAATATAATAATATTTATACTTTACCAATTTAAAGAGAGATTGTTAATTGAAACCATTAAAATTCAGAAGTGATATTAACGGACTTAGAGCTCTAGCCGTTATGATTGTTGTTTTTTTTCATTTTGGTATTTTGGGGTTTGATGGTGGGTTTATTGGTGTAGACGTATTTTTTGTTATTTCAGGTTATTTAATGACGAGCATTATATTAAACCGAATAGATAATAAGTCATTCTCGATAACTGGTTTTTACCTCGACAGAGCTAAACGAATAATTCCAGCCCTGGCGGCTCTATGTTTTTCTGTGGCTGCTTTAGGTTGGTTTATATTACTTCCTGAACAATACGAACAACTAGGTTCACATATAGCTACTAGCATAGCTTTTTTATCAAATATTATGTACTGGAGTGAAGGTGGCAATTACTTTAATGCAGGCTCACACAGTAAGTGGCTTTTGCATACATGGTCACTATCTGTAGAATGGCAGTTTTACATAATTTACCCTCTGCTAATAACTTTTATAATGAAGAGTTTCGGAATAAGAGCACTGAAAATTATATTGGTGCTCTTAACAATTATTTCATTCGTTATATCTGTAGTCATTACAAATCAATCTCCAACGTCAGCATTCTATCTTTTACCATCTAGGGCGTGGGAAATGTTAGTTGGGGGATTATTGTTTATTTATCCCTTTAGGTTATCAAATAATACTGCAAAACTTTTTGAGCGGGCTGGCCTAAGTTTCATTATATTGGGTATAACGATCTTCTCTGCTAGTAATTTATGGCCAGGGTATTTAGCCTTTATTCCTGTGTTTGGTAGTTTGTTAATTTTAGCGGCGAATAGAACGGACTCTATTTTTACTAATAACCCTATATCTCAATGGGTAGGTAAAACATCTTATTCCATTTATCTTTGGCACTGGCCAGTAGTTGTGTTACTTAACTACTTTAATGTTCAAGATAAGAGTTTATTCATTATTATTGGTCTATTTTGTACTTTGTTATTAAGCTCCCTATCTTTTTATTTTATTGAGAGTAAAACTCATTATTTTAAATATAAATCTAGTAGTGATAACTTATTAAAAAATAGTCTGTTTTTATCTAGTACGGCTATGGTTTTTACCATTGGAATGATAGGTGTTTTAATTTTTAACACAAAAGGAGTTCCTGAGCGAACCTCTTTCTATCAAAGCTTTGTAGACATTAATAACCCACGTTCCTCGGAATGTAATGTTTATCCGAACTCAGATTTGAAATCACCTTTATGCGTTTATGGTAATCGTAACAATATATTAGCTATAGTACTCGGTGACAGCCACTCTAATGCTACTGTTACAGCGGTAGAAAAGAGTATGAGGGCATTATCAGGTGGTACTCTTTTTATGGGGGCTGACGGTTGTTTTTCATTGATTAACATTTTTAATTCCTACTTTAAGAGATGTAATGAATATAATGCATGGGTCAGAGAAACAATATTAAATGACGATATGCTCCATGGTTTACCTATTGTTATTATCAATAACTTGGGTGGTAATTTAATTGGTAATGGAAATAAAACTATCTACGTTAACGAAGTTGCCTTTGGGTCAAAGAATTATATAAAACAATTCACAGAGGAATATAAAACTATTCTTTGTGAGTTAAGAAAAACAAATCCGATATTTATTGTACAACCAACACCTAAAATGTCTACTAATGTTTCTGATTATCTTGTTAGAAAAGAACTATTTGACATCGGTGAAGATAATCTGCATGTATCGATTAGCGAACATAATGCTGTTAATACACAATCATTAGCGTTATTAGCTGATGTGGCAAATAGCTGTGATATCGTTTTATTAGATCCAATTCCATATATGTGTACTAATAATTCCTGTCCTGCGATTAAGGAAAATCAAGCTATATATTATGATCGCAATCACTTGAGTGAATTCGGTAATAAATTGTTAGTGCCAATGTTTGAAAAAATATGGAAGTAAAAAGTAAGCGTTGAACTAACTCAATCTAGCCTCACACATATTCAATGTTAACAACGATTCAATTTCATTTCTTTGCAATATATTGAAAACTCGTTAATATATAGTCATAAACGATTAAGTCTTTGGCCTTAGCTATTTCAATTATATTATAGAGATCGGCACCATTACACGTATTTGAAACAGCTATGCATTGAGCCCGATCACAAACGCTTTTATAGCATCTCCTCTGTACACTATGTGATATTTTTCAGTTGTAAAACGTGATTTCGAGCCCTGAATATCGTTGTTTATGTTTATGTTTATGTGGGTGTTTGAAGTCAAAACCTTCTAAGTTGTACGTCTTAGCTCGGTAAACTTTTCATGGGCGTATGATTGCATTAGTGTAATACTAAGTGTTTTTATAATAGTTCTCTGCGAATAAGTAACGACCTATTAGTGCAGTCGTTATTCGCACACTTCGTTGAGGCGAACTTTCAACATAATAAATGCTTTCCTAGCAGATAAATAGTCGCTCATAAATCATATCGTCTTTTTATTTGTATTATTATACGTATGAATATTTCGGCTCAGCAATAGTTGGATTAATAATAAACAATAAAAATGCTCTGCAATTAATAGATCTAAAAATATAGCGACTACAAAGAAACCAACCATGGCAGCCATAATAGAATTATTTATGTAGTTATAGATGGGCTTTAACTCTTCTTGTAAAGAGTCAATTTGCTCGCGTATTATTTTGAATGTATTCTTACTCCAATATATTAATAATAGCCAAATAATACCCGTAATCACTCCTGAGTTTGCTGCTATTTGAATAAAGGTATTATGTGCTACATTAACTGTTCTCCCTGGGTATTCTGTAGCTGCAGCAACACGAAATCGCTGTATACCAACGCCTAAAAATGGATGGTCGAATATCATATCTCTACCAACCTTCCATGCTTTTATTCTTGGGTCTATAGGCTCTTCTTGGCTACTGTCGCGAGCAACTGTTTCTGTTGTTCTACTTTTTAATTGACCACCTTGATAGATGAATATTGCGCCTAGGGCTGTGACTAATAAAATAATTAGCCCATACCGCGTATTGCCTTTTTTAGTTTTGATCAGAAATAACATTGAGTATGCGGCGGATACTGCAAACGCAACTAACGCTCCTCTTGAACCTATTAAAATTAGGCCATGCAAGCAGGCAAGTAAAGTAGTTAAAATAGCCACTTTTTGCCACAGTTTATTTGTTAAGAAATAGAGAAAAGCCAAAAAAGGAATACAAGTAATAAATACAACCGAGAAGCCGTTTTCGTCCCAATAGGTACTACCAAAAGGCCCTCTAAGCCTACCATTACTACTAAAAATAAACATTTCGCCAGATATATATTGCATATTGGCCCAATAGGCAAAATAAGTAACAATGCCTGCCAATATAAACGCCATTTGCTTTAATTCATTGATACTAGGTCTACACATTTGACCTAGAAAATAAATGGCAATGATGGTGTTCATAGTGGTCAATATCAAGCTATCGTTAAATGATAAAAAATAACCTGGGTAGGGAGAAAATATTTCACTTAAATATAGCAATACGAACAATATAATGAGGGCAATATTTTGTCTGTTACTAAATATGGAAAGTGAATATTCTCCTTTTATAACTTTTAAGCTTATACCAAAAAATGTCGCTAACACCAGATATTTAGTGATAGAAAGATCTTCTGGAAAAATCCAATGCCATATGTATTTAGGTTGCAAAATAGAAAATAAATAATACATCATAACGCCAAACCACGGACGTTTTATGGCGTAGATCAGTAAAAACGGAAGCAGCATTAAAACAAGTATATTACCCACAACTATTTCCTTTTCACAGATAAAAGACTATAGATTTTATTGAAACTATCATTCATTATCTTCTCATCAAAACTCTCACGAAATCGCTGTTTAGCGTTGGCAGAGAATGTCCCTATTAGCTTTGAATCTAAAAGTGATGTTATACACTGGCTGAACATCATAGCGTCATCATTTTTAGAAACGAAACCATTATAATTATCGATTATTATTTCAGGGTTTCCTCCTGCATCTGTAACTACACAGGGCTTTCCTAATGACATGGCCTCTAATAAAGTCATTGATGTTCCTTCACTAAGAGATGACAACAAGAATATGTCCATCAAGGCAATGTACGATATTGGCTTTGGTTCGTAACCGGTTAGTATTACTTTGTTCTCAATCTTTAATTCAATGATACATTGTTCAATGCGTTGTCTTTCTTCACCATCGCCCACGATAATTAATGTGCAGTTAGGTTGGTTCTGTAAGGTTATTGAAAAGGCTTCTAACATCATTTTATGATTTTTAATCGGGTCCAAACGAGCTACTGTGCCTAAGATAATGTCATCATTAGGGATGCATAAAGTTTCACGTAGTTTTTCAAATTCTTTAACATCTGCTACTAATGGTGTGATTCCGTTATATATTACATCAATCCTATTTTTTGATATATTTTCGAATTCAACTAATGCAATTTTGGTCGCTTGTGAAATAACAGTGATTTTATCAGTAAAAAAAGACAATATGGGATTGATTAACTTTCTTTTCCACGTTCCTGAATCAGGATAAAACCGACCATGCTCAGTGAATATCACCTTAGTTTTAGTGAATAGGGCTGCAATTACTCCGTAAACCCAAGGGGTGTATTGATGGCAATGGACAATATCAATATTATTTTTTTTAATAATATCTCTTATGCTTTTAATTAATGTTTTATCAAATCCGGCTTGACGATTTAACTCATAAAATTGAATGTTATCATTGATTAAATCTTGAGAAAAAGCGCCAAGAGGTGATTCAATGCATAATACAGACATATCAAAAAGTTGTTTGTTGGTGCCATCAATAATGTTTTTAATCACCATTTCAGTACCACCAATTCTCATATCAAAGGTGATATGAAGTATTCTAATCATATTGCTACCTATTCACTATTTTATCATTGATAACAGCTTGTTGTAGGTCTGTTCCAAAGGTAGCACTTCTTTATGATATTCAGCTGGTATTTTAGTATTATAAAGCCAAAACATACCATGAGGGTCATGCTTACCACTCTTAATTTCATCCATTTGATAAAATGCCTCTGAGAAATCAAATGACAAAGCGCCTTCTTTGTGGATGATTTTGGCTGTTTTAGGTGTGCTTTTAGTACAGCGGCATTGCACATGTACGCAATTCCCTTCCCTGTTAATAAGTAATACTTGTTTACTTCCAACGTGAAAATATTCGTTGCTGTCCATATTAAATTTTTCTAAATTATCAGCAAGTGCAATGGCGTCTTCTTCATTATTACACTCCAAATGAAATTGTTCAGCCATTATGGGTTTGTATATGAATTCTTGCTGAATTTGAAATAATGACTTAAAGGCTTCAATTGAATTTATATGATAATAAAATCGTTGGGTGTCGGTATATGGTTTTTGGCTAAGTGCGGTTATAAACCCTATAACGGTGTCATTGTCAGCCATTTCCATAACTTCACCAACTAATTTATCCATGTTTTTATAAGCTGAAAGAATAGCACCTTGTTTATGTTTATTTACTACCTTTTGGTCTTCACCAAAGGCAATTGGGTCCATATCTCGCCAATAATGATGTTGGTAATGAGCCGTACTATTAGAAAATAATGTTGCAAATTGATGGTTATTATTTTTATACGTTTTCTTGAAAATATCAAACTGGATCCAATCAAGTACTAAAGCTCTTTTCCATGAAATGTCTTTAATGAATATTTCAGAAATAACTTGTTTGGCTATTTTGAAAAGTGTACTAACTCTTAGGCCATTTTTGATGAGATATTTAACAAACTGACTAGAAGATATATGATCGTTTGATGAATACCCTTTAACTGATTGACTAATAAAACTGAAGTAAGTGTCATATTTATTTACAGGAAATGGACTTGAATTAGTTGCCCATGGGTCGGGTATAAAATCACCTTTAAATCCATTTTGATACTTAGTATTCATGCTTCCGCATACCCAAGAGCTAATGCCTTCTTGAGATAACTTATCCCAAATAAAGTCACCTTTGAATTTATCTAAATCATTTAATAAAAAAACACCATGTTCTTTTGGCGTTAGGCCTGTGTGCACAGTTACCCACTGTATCCAGGGATTTAATTCTTCACCACTTGCATTGGCATCGGTAATGTAGACCTGACTTTTAGCCTTCATGTTTGCAAAGTTGGGTAAATGCCCTTCTTGAATAAACTTTTCCATTAAAGAGGGCGTTAGTTCATTTAATTCTAATAAGATAACTTTAGTTTTGCTCACAATATTGTCCTTGTTTACTCGTTACAATTTTTTTGACGTGTATTACTTCGAGCTTGCGCAAACGAAAACTTACTTCGAGCTTTCATTATTGGCTGTTCTATCAATCGATATAAGAATTCTGAAAATAAACTAGTGAGAAGAAATGCTAACACAATATATGCGATAAAAGGCAGTTCAATTGGGATTCTCTTTATAATCGCTAATGCGTCGGGGTGCAGAAGGTATATTGCATAAGAGCGGGATGAAACATAATATACAATCGCGTTCAATGGTCGGTTAAATGATATGTAAGCTTTATTCGCCCACAATATCCATGTTCCAAAAATCAACGCTAATATTAGTTTACTCGGATCAGAAATATTATACTCGGGGTTCCATCTAAAATAGTAAAAACTTAAATATATTACTAAAGATATAAGTGATACTGGAGTCGCTATTTCTAAAAGCTTTTTCCATAATTTAGGGTAACCAAAATAAATGTTGGCAAGTAAAACCCCCATAATACAGCAATCCCATCTTACATGAGTTTCATTTAAGTTGTCATACCAATCTAGTTCTCGAAAAATAGAAGGCAACAATAAAAATACAATTAATATTAATGTTCGTTTATTTGTACTGACTTTAGTTAATAATGCGATTAATGGAGCAATGAATAAATAAAACTGTTCTTCTACACATAATGACCAACTAATGGTGAATAATGTTAAGGGTTGTTGATAATTCTGCAAAAACAATAAATGTTCGATAGGGAAAGTAACATTATCTTTAGTTAAATATTGTTGGGCTATTGTAAAGGCTAATACTGCATAATATGCAGGTAGTGTTCGCATCCAACGTCTTACCCAAAATCGTTTTATCTCAATATTTTTGTGATGCTTTAATTCATTGAATAATTGATAGCCAATTAACCAACCCGATAGGACAAAAAAAAGGTCTACACCTGTACCTCCAAATTGGAGAGGTGACAAATAAATTGGAGAACCGTAACTCAGAACAGTATGACCAATAAATACCATTAAAATTGCTATAGAACGAAGCAAGTCTAATGCAATATTTCTCTGACTCATTTCTTGAAAACCTTATCATTCATATACATATCCCACCACATTTGAAACATTAACATGCTCCATAATGGTGAAGAGTGATCTACTGATTTATCTTGATGCTCATCCCACATGCTTTTAATAGCTTCTGGTTTCAAGTAATCTGTTAAGCCTTCTGTACGGTTAAATAGTCGCTCTTCTGTGGTTTCTTTGAGTTCATTCCGTAACCAATCAGCTAAAGGTACTGAAAATCCCATTTTCTTACGATATAGAATGTCGTCGGTCAAGAATGGCTTGAAAATTTCTTTAAGAATGTACTTTTTCTCAGGTTTAGCTTGTTCAGTATTGAACTTATATTTAGATGGGATTTTTGCGGCAAATTCTACTATTTTATAATCTAGAATTGGTGCGCGTACTTCTAACGAGTTCGCCATGCTCATACGATCAACTTTTACTAATATGCCACCAGGTAAGTAGGTTTTCATATCTGTGTATAAAATTTTAGATAAGTGATCTGAACCATCGGCTTTGTTATAAGCGTCAGTAGTGATTTTTGATGGGTGGTAACCGGCTAGTTTATGTTTTGTGTCATCGTTAACTAAATCGTTCCATACATCATCATTGATGAATGAATTTGAGATATAAAATCCCATCGCTGGATCTACACTTAGGCTAGTTAATAGCGATTTAGCGCGTCTAAATGGTGTTGCTTTAAAGCAGCCCGCTAGTTTAGCTAGTGGAGGAAATAGCGATTTACGTATAAATGCAGGGAACTTGTTTCTAAGTTGGTTTTCAGTATGGTCAACAGAGTATTTTTCATAACCCGCAAATACTTCGTCTCCGCCGTCACCGGCTACAGCTACTGTTACTTGTTGTTTCGCCAATTCTGAAACAAAGTAGGTTGGTACTAACGAAGGATCTGCAAAGGGTTCATCAAAAAAGCTAACAATTTTTTCTAAATCATCTTTTACATTTTGATGTACGGTGAATTCGTGATGATCAGTTTTATATTGCTCTGCTACGCTACGCGCAAATTTAACTTCATTATATTTTTCATCGTCAAAGCCAATTGAACAGGTGGTAACAGGCTTGCTGTTGTTTTCTTCGGCAATTTCTGACATTAACGCAACTACACCGCTCGAATCAACTCCACCGCTTAAAAATGCGCCTAATGGAACATCGCTAATCATGCGTTTTTTAGTACATGATTTAGTTAATGCTGTGAGGTCACCTTTAATCTTTTCTTCGGAGTCAGTGTTAACTTGTGCAAACGAGATATCCCAGTACTGCTTTTTAGTTAAGCCAGAGTTGTCTAACGTTATAAAGTGCCCAGGCTCTAATTTGTAAACGTTACTGAATATAGTTTTAGGGTCAGGAATATATTGATATGCAAAAAAGTCATACACGGCCTCGGTACAAACTTCTCTTGGTATTTGTGGCAATTTCAGTAATGACTTTAGTTCAGAAGCAAAATATATGTTCTTGCCATCAAAATGATAATACAGGGGTTTTTTACCCATACGGTCGCGGGCAATGAAAAGTGTTTTCTCTTGTTTATCCCATAATGCAAAAGCAAACATGCCATTTAGGTGAGCTAAACAATCAGTGCCATATTTTGCATATAAAGCGAGTATTACTTCGGTGTCGGTATGGGTATTAAATTGATAACCTTCTGAAATTAAATTTTCTCTTAATTCTAAAAAGTTATAAATTTCTCCGTTAAATGTAATGACATAGCGTTGGTCAAAGGAAAGCATGGGTTGTATACCAGCATCAGACAAGTCGATAATCGCCAGGCGTCTATGACACAGTGCTATATTATCGTCTAGGTATTCGCCACCCGCATCAGGACCACGATGAAAAATAGCGTTGCCCATTTCAATTAAGGTTTGTTGAGAAGCTATCTCTTGATCAAATTGGCTAAATCCTGCAATACCACACATGTATTGAAAATATCCTTATTATTTTTATTGTCAGTATTATATAGATTCCGGCCTAAAACACCACCGGAATGACGATGTTGGTGGTGGTTATAAGCTGATATAGCGTCGAATTTTAGGGCCTAAAAATTCGGTTAAACCCACGGGTAATTTTCGCCATGTTTGTTCAACAACTTTTCTTAGTTGGCTAACATCACCCGTGCTTTCAGTTATAAGTTGACCGTTAGTATCAAATTTTTGCCAATTCAATAATAGGGGCTCTGCGCCCCATTGGCTTTTGAAGCGGTAAGTGCCTTCACCTAATGTTGAGCGACCAAAATCAAACTCTTTACAGCCTTTGTCGTTAGCAAATTTTAGCAATGTCCAATACAACAACATGTTGGGAGCTAACTTATTGTAATCGGCGTTTGTTGACGCCCAAGGGATGCATGCTTTATTACCTACAAATAAAACAATGCCAGCACCTATTACTTTGCCCTCGGAATAAATATTAGCAATAATTATATCTTCACCGTAGGCGGTAACTATTTCTTGAAACCATTCTTTTGAGTGAACAGGAGAGCCTAAATCGCGCATGTTGCGCGTGAATACTTGATAAAAAGCATCTAAGTGAGCTGAATCTGTAGCTGTTGAAGCCGTCAAACCATTTTTTTCAGCTTTTCGAATTTGACTACGTAATTTTGATTTAAAACCGGCAAATAATTTATCTGAAGACTCAGGAAAAGAGATTAACATTCGTACTTTAGGCGCTGGACTACTTTCACTATCGAAAGCCAACTTACTTGGCATACTACTACGATTGTCAAAAGTTGGAATACTATTAATTTTACAATATTTGACGGCTTCTGTTATAAGCGCTTGTTCAATTTCGTCATCATTAGCAAGTACTCCACCTACATCACAATAGGGTAGAGCACAAAGGCTACCTTTTGATATAGGTGATTTAACCCAAACTGTTGGAAGAATGCCTATAATAACTTGTTTCTCATTTTCAGCTAACCAGTAAAAACAACGATGCTTATAGGCATTTTCAACGGACTTCTTCCACGCGATTTGATGATAAGCGGATGCATGAGCATGACCTCCAACATAGTTGTCCCAATTTACGAAATCACCATCTTGGACTAATCTAATGTTAATCATTCATTTTCCATTGTTGTCAATTTAGATTTTACTTCGGTAAGCGTTAGAAATTCAACATCGGCAACATTTGATAAATGATATATTACTTCGCCGATGCGTTGGCAGATATTTTCTCTAGCATTTAATTCATTATTTAGTCCCGTAACATCAGTTAGGAGACTTGAACTATGTAAATACATGTGAAAACAGCTATCGCCATTTTTCAGTTTATTGTCAATTAGCCTGATCATGTCTTTGCTAGTGCAAAGTTCAGGGCTTAAATATATCTTTCTTAATAATAGAGTATGCCATAAAGCCCCATTAACTTTTAACCAAGAGAATGGACGTTTTTCAAATAGTTTATGCATTGTTTGTGCTAATGCATAGTTTGAACGATTAAAGCCACAACTAACAGGTAACTCAAGAATGTTATGTTTTTGGTTTTCATCATGAACATTCGTATTACCTAAATTTGGGTAATACTGTCTGATAGGTGCAGTTTCACAGCTGAAAAAATTGTTGTGATATAAAGGATAAATACTACTGTCTATTTCAAATTTATATTTGGCTAGTAGTTCTATTACAGCGCCATTAATTCCCCATCGACCAGTTCTAAATGATATCGGCTGAACACCGATATTAGTTTGAATACTCGATATTAATTCGACGAGTTTTGCTTCTACTATGTCAATGGGCAAATTAATAACGTGAGAGAGGAACTCAGTGGTCTTTTCTGTGAAAGGAGGGTTCACCCAAGGATGTAAATGTGCTCCTATTTCACAATGTTTACTTGGTAATTCTCGTAATATTGCAGCACTTTTTGTATTATTAGATATCGCGTGATCCACTAAATATGTAGGCTTAATGCCTAATTCTTGACAATAAAGCTGGAATGCAGGGATCTCAAATACATTATTTATAGAGAAGTTTTTATCAGGGAAAGGTCCAGACCAATCCCATTCTTCTTCAGTATCTACTGATAATATAAACTGAACCTTTGGCTTACCTAGCACAGGCATTAATCGTATTTTCCATTTAATAGCTGTTTGAATACTTCAATGTATTCTGTGGCCATACGTTTACCTGCATAATTTTCATTAACAAATTCACAGGCATTATCACTTAATTTTTTTGCTTTCTCTTCATCAAAAAGCAAGTCTTCCCAGTATGTTGCTAATGTTTCTTTTTCACCAAAAGGGGCTAATAATCCTGTTTCCTCATGTTCAATGAGCTGGTCTACACCTGCAATGTTATAGGCTGCAACAGGTATACCCATTGCTGTAGCTTCCATTAAACAGCGGGGAATACCTTCAAGAGTAGATGTCATTACAAATAGGTCAAAGCTTTGTAATAATTCAAGGCGATCATCTCTGTAGCCCATAAATTCGATGCGATTTTTATGGTTTAAGCTTTTTGTATGTTCTTCCAATTCAGCACGAGATTCACCGTCGCCCAGTAAATGAAGTGTAATGTTGGGATGCTTTTCAGCTAAAGTATCAAAAATATCTAAAATGTCACGAATGTTTTTTCTACTGATCATTTGACCAACAAAACCAATACGCTTGGCATCACCTTCTGAAATTAATTTATTGTCTTTGACCTTCTGCTCTTCAACTTCTGATAAATCTACACCATTTTGAACGTATTTAATTTTGCTGTGTTTAACACCAAAACCTTTAACGTCTTCGCATAGTGCTTTAGAAAGGGGAACAACGACATTGGCATACTTCATCATTTTATTGCCAGCCCAGATAAATAGACGAAGTTTTAAATCTTCAGCATTTTCAAATCCATGAGGCGTTACAACAGAGCGAATGCCAGCTTTTTTTGCTGCTAATACGCCTAAAATATCAGATTTGTAACCATGAGTATGAATGACATCATAACCATTGTCTTTGATGATTTTTGCTAACTTGTTTACAACAGATAAATCAAACTTATGACGCATAGGTACTTCAAATACTTGGCCAATATCTTGTTTTCTATATTCTTTAACCAGTTCTAAGTCTTTGGAGTTGTCTTCTAAGGTGACAACTAAATCACACGGAACGCTGTCTTTTGGCAAGTTTTTAGCCAAAGCTAGAATCCACCTTTCAGCACCATAAAAGCCGGTAGAACAAATAAATTGTAAAACTTTAATTTTCTGTTGACTCACGCAGCATTCCTTACGTTAAAAGATTTTGTTACACCAACTACGGTACCTATGGCTCTAGCAGCGAAATATACCAAATAGAATTTAACAATAATACCAAATTTAATTTTTCTTTTTGCCATGTTACTTAAACGTTGGCTATAAAGAAAAACGGGTAATGCAATAAAGAGGACACAAGAAAAGGTACTACCAAAATTACCTAACAGTAAAGTAACACTTGCTGCAATGGCAAAAAAGAAAATCCATAAAGGCACCAGTAGGCTTGGATATTCTCTTAGTGGAACTGTGCGACCAGATAATGTCTTAAGGTTTGACTGGCCACGCCATATTTCTTTATGAAATAACTGAACCCACTCTTTGTCTTCACCTAAGTGGATATAACTTGCTTTGGATGTATAAAATAAATCCCCTAATTCTCCTACTTTGTCAGTAAAAAAATAATCTTCGCAGGTTATTAAGTGCTCAGGAAAGCCATTTACCGCATTAAAAGTATCTTTATGTAAAAATAAATTTCGACCCGGCAGAAACTTAACGTTCACATCGACTTCTGCATTACTTAATTCTGTTCTTAATTTCTCTAATTCTGGAGCGTCATCGGCACAAATTTGGTATGCACTAACAATTTTTCGTCGTGTATCTTTTTTAATTTCTGAAAGCATAACAACGAGCCAGTTATTTGATAAATCTATATCAGCGTCTAAAAAAACCAAATACTCGCCTTCAGCTTGTTCTGCGCCAATGTTTCTAGATTTAGAAATAGTTCCTCGTTCGTCAGCTAAAATGACTGAAAGCTGATTATTAATGTTACTCGCTACAAGCTCATTTGAAGACAACGATTCGTTTTGGCTTACAACAATAACCTGTATCAGAGATTGGTCGTAATCAAGGTTTAAAATAGAGTCTATTGTTTCTTTAAGCATTTCTAATCGACCTTTATGTGGAATGATAAAGGATACTTTCATTTTATAAACTTTCCTATTAATTGCTCTGCCTTGCTCGAGCGAAGGCATAACCAAGTGAGTTCTTTTTTCAATGATGTACTTCTTAAGGTTTTCGCAAGTGCTTTAACAAAATCTAACTTAGTTGAAGGCGCCGTTTTAATAATTTTAGTTATCAGAGGAGCATTAAACATTTTAGGACTATTATGCTCAACAAAACTTTTAAAGCCTGAATTTTGCATCAAAATAGCAAGAATTCGAGTATATGTTCTTGTCGCTTCATCTTTCAATGACGCATATACATATTGATAAAACTCGTCTGCCTTATCTTTGTATTTATTTACATTTATTTCATTTGCTCCAGAAAAAAAGTACGCACCGTAAAGTACATTTGCTTTACGTATATCTTGAGCTGCCCATGTATGATTAGGGTATTCAAGACTTTCCGGTGTATTCAAATATGGTGCTTCGTTGTCAATCATCCAATTCGAAAAGTGCACTAATAAATTTTTCGCATAATTGAATGAACTATCTAATTGATTTATTTCGTTTTTGGAAAATAAATATCGTATTACCGCTTGGAGAAATATGGTGTAAAACCAGGACTCTTCAATATTACCTAAATCTCTTATGGTTAAATCTTCATAAGGACTTGCAGTATATTTAATGATTAAACTTACCCTGTCTAAGTATGACTGTTTATTGGTTAGTTCATAGGCATCGAGTAGCGCAATTATATAATTGCCAGTACCTCTATCTAAGGGGTACTGGCCGGTCAATTTGTTCTTTGAACCTGGCATTTTACTATTTTTTACACCAAGTAAAAACTCAAAAGTTGTACCTGAACCTTCATAGAAATTGGTAATCCAATCAGCCAATTTTATTACTGCCGTTTTAGAGGTTTCATCGGCGGTTAAGTAATAATGAAGCATTAAACCGGTAGTGTAACAATGCTGGCCACCTGGGCCGCCACCACCTGCATGATCTTGATATGCATTAGCTTGTTGTCTTTCTGAATAGGTTCTATGACTTGCTGTTTCTGCAGGTAAATAATGATCTGTATGCCAGAATAAGCCATTATTATATTCTGCTTTATCTTTATCTGTGTGATAAATATCGATGTCTTTAACATGCTGAGCGAGATCTGTTGCCAATGACCACCACTGTGTATTTCCAGTAACGAGGAATTGGCGAATGAAGCCATATAATGCATCATATTGGTTGTTATAGTGAGAAATTAGCTCCTTCTCACCTTGATACTCTAATGTTTCATGGTCTGCATAGATATCGCCAAAGTTGCGCCAGCCAAATTCATCGATAACTTCGCGCTTGTTAAAAAAGTTATTTTCGCAGCTTAATCCTTCATTGATTATCTGAGTTAGTTCTTCATCTAACGATTGACTAAAAAAGGGGATAGCTCTCGTTTCAGCTAGGTATTCTGGGCAAATAGTAACCGTATAACCTTGCGGAAGCTCTTTTAAAGTTTCAAGGGGGAAATCTCCAAAATGAAGTGAAAAAGTATGCGTTTTCTGTTCGCCCGGCTGCAACTCATGAGGCATATTTTCACAAAGAGGGAACAAACCTATACTCAGTGAGTTCTGCTCACTTGAAATTGCCTTAGGAAAGTTTTGCCAAAAATTTTGGCAAACAATAGCAAGTTTATTATCACCTTGGTATGTAGTTACTACTGGCTCAGCTCTATTCCCTGAATAGATAACGTCTTGGTTTTTCTTAACGTGGAAACCCTTAAAAGGCGTATTTATTACCCCATATTTATCTATGTGATTGGATGAGTTCCACTTGTCTCCGCCACTAGATGCCTGAAATAAAGTAAACTCACCCGTTGAATTATGAAGATTACTTTGATCAAAACAAGCTAGGTTAGTTCGTTGAGAGTCAGTGTTTTTAAATATGATATTAAATGAATTGAAGCTAAAGGAGTTTTCATTGCCTAAATCCCACTTACCTTGATTGTGAACCATAGGTTTTGGGTTGCGCAGGGTAATATCAACTTTTATAGTAGGGGTAACGGCATTGAAGGTGAGTTTGCATTCAAATTCAATGCAAACTTCTTTTTCGTTAACCTCAAATGTACCAGTATATAACGCTTCATTTTTTAATTTTGAAACGGTTTCAGCCAATGTAAATTGGCTTACTTTTGCATTTAATATATTTTGCTCAGTATCAATTAGTTCCAACTGCCATGGAAATTCATTGATCAATAGTTGAGAGTGATTAAGTTGGAAACCATAACTCCCATTACTTACATCGGTCGAATTCTGATTATTATGGTAAGTTAATGCAGGTTCAACTTTTATACTGTGAATATTGTCGTTAGTTGTTATTTTATATAGGTGTAGAGCTGAATGGCTTGATATTGATATAAAATTGCATCGGATCCACTTTAATGAAGAATTAGGCCAGTGGCTGATTACGCTAAATTCTGCAATTTGAACTGTTTGGTTTTCATTTATAAGTTGTAAATTAGATAAGGCAAACACTTCGCCGTTTGCAACAGGAAAAGAAAAACTAACAACTTCATTATGTTGAGCTAGCAATGCGTGCTCATTAAGCTTAAATGGAACTTCCAATTTTATTCCAAAAGAAATAGATTATTACTAAAATTTAGGTTACAAATACTGCCGTTAAAGGGCTTACAAGTCAATCAATGAATGAAGGTTAACTGAAAAAAGTGGCTACAAATCAAAACAAAATTAAAGTTGAATTACATCTTTTAAATCATACTGATATAAAAGATGTAGAGCGACAATGGCTTGAATTAGAATTACGGTCAACATGCCAATTTTTTCTGTCTTGGGCTTGGATAGGGCCCTGGATAAAACAAAGTGAAGGGCCTTTTTATATTATAAAGGCGGTACGTTCAGAACAGGTTGTTGGTTTAGCCTTCATTTTTGAAAAAAAACGGAAAGCGCTTGGTTGTTATCCTGTTACTCAATGGTGGTTGAATCGAACTGGTGATGATAGACACGATCAAATTTGGATTGAATATAATGATTTTCTAATTGACCAAGCTTTTGAAAGTGATGTTCGTTCTTCGTTGATAGAATTCCTTTCTAAACAGGGGCAATGGGATGAATTTGTTTGTGGGATGATGTCATCGGGATTTGAAACGAAATTATCTCTTTTATCAAAAAATAAACGATACTTGATTGAAGATGTGGGTTATCAAGTGAATTTAACGGAAATTAAGCAAAACTACACGACTGAAATATTATCAAGAAATACACGACAAAAACTAAATCAAACACGTCGACTGCTCGAACAGCAAGGTGTATTAGCATTTAGTGTACTTACAACAGCACAAGATAAATTATTTGCCTTAGTAAATATAAAAAAATTGCATACAAAAAAATGGCAAGGCACCACTACACCTAGTGGGTTTACCAACCCTGTATTTGTTGGAAGTTTAGATGAACAAATAATCAGTGAATATTGTGAAATAGCAACACTCAGCTTAGATGATAAAACAATAGGTTTTCTTGTTAATTATATATTTCAAGGAAGGGTATATTTCTATTTATCAGCTTCATGCGACAGTTTTGATGGCAAGATAAAACTAGGTATGTATTTACATAGTTTAACTATTGCCTATTACAAAGAGGTTGGTATTAAGTATTATGACTTCCTCGCAGGTAAATCTCGTTATAAACAATCGTTAACTCATGCAAATTATGAACAAAACATGTGCTGTTATTTCAAGCCTAATATATTGTTGAAAGTAGAAAATAATTTTCGACGGTTGAAATTATCTCTAAAGTCAAAAATTACCAATTCAACTTTATAAATATCAATAATTTCAACGACTATAAAAGAACAAGCCTAGTTTTAAGCGAAAAGACGCTAACTAGGCTTGAACAATAAATTATATACAATTACTTCTAATTTACAGAATCTAAATGTTTTTTGATCTCTTCATTTAAAGGAGCCAATTTGTTTGCTTTGTTAAAATATTCTTTTGCTTCTTTCTTTTTACCTTGTTTGAGCTTTATCATGCCTGCTGTATCAAGTATTAAGGGATTGTTTGGTTGGAAAGCCACAGCTTTATTGATGTAATTTCCTGCATCAGTAAAATTGTTCTCTTCCATATATATCCAAGCTAAATTATTGAGAGCTAGTATATTTTCACTATAATCTTCTATTAATTTTTTATAATGAACCTTAGCCAACATTTTGTCATTAGTCATAAAATAATCAGCAAGGATAGCTCTTGAAATTTGATCTTTAGGCTTGTTAGTTAAATGCTGATTCATAAATTTTACAGCATTTGAAGTGTTTTTAACCTGTATATAGCTTTGAAAAATATATCCAGCAAATTGATTGCTGTTTGACAAATCGTAAAACTTCATTAGTTTAGGGATGGCGAGCTTGAATTTTCCTTGGCGTGCTTCTAGTTGGCCGATAATGCCTTGCCCTAAAGGCAGCGTCATTACTTCTTTGTCAATTTTACTTACTAAATGCTCAGCTTCTAATACATTTCCAACACTAACTAAGTATTTTGCTCTAATTAATTTTAGAATATCATTGTCTGGTAAGGCTAAAAGACTATCTTCTGTCGCTGAAAGTAGACCTTTTGTGTCATTCATTTTTTCTAATAGCCCGAACAATTCAAACCAAGCCTTAGGCGACTTTGAATATTCTAGTGTTAATTGTTTTAAAGCGTCAATAGATTTTTCATTACGTTGTGTAGCATAAAAATTAAGTCCTAATAATTTCCAGTAATTGTATGGATATGTCGATTCAGATTTGACTTTATTAAGTAAGATATCTAATGATTCTTTAAAACGGTTATTTTCGTAATATCCTTCTGCTAGTAAAATACCATATATAGAATTATTTTTTGATTGAGCAAACGCATTAGACATCAACTGAATTGATAAACTATTTTCTTCTGTATCTCGCGTGATTTTATAAAAATTAATTAGTAAGGAGAGGTTCAATGGCTTCTTTGAAATCGCGTTTTTATAAAGTTTAAATGCTTTTGCTATATTATTTGTTTTAAAGCTCTTTTGTGCAAAATAAATAATGCTTTTAACGTTAGTATCGTCAATTTTTAATGCTGCTGTTAAAGTACTTTCAAGCTTATTTAATTGGTTACTCGCTTGGTACACATTTGCTAGTGTGTTAATTGCTTTTAAATTTTTCGGTTCATCCTTTACCCAGTTTTTAGATAAAGTAACTGCTTTTTCAAATTGATTAGTTTCTATGTATGCACTGACTAAAATTAATTTTGCTTCAACAGATGAAGGATCCAATTCAAGTGACTTTTCAATTGTTTTAATACCGTCAATATTGCTATTTAATAATTGTAATTTTCCAAGTGAAAACACTTCATCGGGGTTTGTTGGGTTGGCAGATTCGATTTTCTTTAATATCGCTAAAGAATCTTTGGAATTACCATTCCGCAATAAATCAGTGCTTATTTCTAATAAGAATGAATTATCCTTATTGTTCAAGCCCTCAACCTTTAATAATGACTGAGTCGCTTTATTACTGTAGCCCAAAGAAAGCTCAAGTATTGCTTTTATCCGGTGGCTTGGATGATTACTTGGAATATCGTTCTGAATCTGTAATAACTCATGATATGCCTGTTCGTAGTTATTCAATCTATAATTTGAATAAGCAGCGATTAAATGATTTGTGGTGTTTTTATCGCCATTTTGTATTGATTTATTAATATGAAATACGGCTTGCTTCATATCGCCATTTTGATATCGTGCTAACGCTTTTATTTTGTTAAAAAATGGATGTTCTGGAGTAACTTTTAAAAGACTGTCTACGATTAACTCTGACTTTTCATAGGACTGGGAATCTGTATATGCATTAGCTAATAATGCTTTTGCTTTTACTGAGTTTGGTAATAATGCTTCATACTTCTCTAATGAGTCGATTAATTTTTCTTTATCAGTATTATAATAAATATTGGCTAATAACAGGTAACCTTCTGCTAGTTCATTCGAAACTGAAAGTTTTTCAAGTTTATCAATGGCTATATCTCTTTCGCCATTTATAAGCGATAAATATGCATCAGATAATGTGCCGTATATTATAGGCTTATTAATCGTTAATGCTTTTTGAAAAGAATTAGTTGACTCTTCTTTGTTATTTAGATTGGCATACGCAAAGCCAAGGTAATAATTAATTTGTGATGATTTGAAGTTATTTGTTTTTAACAGTTCTAATAAAGAATCATGTTTACCTTGGTTATGATAACTTTCGGCTAAAAGCCTTAAAGGCTCTTCTGAGTTTAAACCTAGCTCTATCGAGCGTTTTAATTCTTTTTCAGCAGATAAAAAACGGCCATTCTTTAAATATACTTCCCCTAATTTATACCGCATTTTTGCATCTTGAGGCATTTCTTTAATGCCTTTTTTTAAAATGATAACTGCTGCGTCATAATCTTTATTTATAAAAGAATTGTTAGCATTTATTAAAATTTCTTCTTTTGTTGCTTTACTACAAGACATTATGAAGAGCATAAAAAGAAGGACTGTTAATCCCTTAATAAAAATATTCATTTGTACATTCCTTAATTTTTGTATTCCTTGATAATACCTGAATAATAATGGTATTCAAATTAAGATGTTACTTTTTACCACATAGTATTTTTTAATCAAAAAAAACCTGCCATTAGGCAGGTTTTTAAGTTTACTCTGTTTGATTATTTTCTCTTACGGGCAACTCGTGCTAATGCTAGTAATGAAAGACCAAAAATAGCAACTGAACTTGGCTCTGGAACTTGAACGCCAACTCTGAAGTCAGCTTCTGTAGTACGACAAACTGAGTTTATATCAATCGAATCTTCATATCCTGCTTGATCAGCAAAGTCTACACATTGAGCTGCAGTAGGTACGGTATCTAATTCGCTTAACAGTGCTTTTTCTGCATCATGAAACGCAATTTTTAATGTGGTTTCTTCTAATTGTAATGCTTGAGTTTCATGCCACCAAATGTCATATGCTCTACTAAAGTCAGCATCTTGATCGGCCTGTTGTCTACCAGCAAGTAAAGGTTGTCCTTCGAAATTTGTTTCTGAAGTCGTACCATCGCCATAGGTAATAGCATATGGGTCTTTTACCCATAAAAAGTTTTCAGCGATAAGTTTTAGTTCATTAACACTATTGAAATTCCCACCTAATGGAGCATTATCAGGGTTTGCTAACCAACCAGCCCAGTCGTATGTATCCATCCAAGAGTAATCTACTGTTGACTGCATTGATACAGCACATGTTTCAGGAGTCGTATCAAAACTTGCCCATACCGGAGCTCCTGCTGCATTATCACAATCTGGAACCATGTTTCCAAAAATATCTAATTCATCCACACTAAAAAAGTCTAAGCTTGTTTCTAAAACTTTTAAACCTGACGTTAGATTTTCATCAGGATCAATAGTTGTATTACCATTAACTTTACCAAAATAAAATTCGAATGTTCCTGACGTAAAGTTAACATCTAAAGGTAAGTTACCGTCTACTGCAGTTACAACACCGTCTAATTTATACTCAACCCATAAGTCCCATTTATCACCAGGTGAGTTGTCTGAATTATTGGTAAGACCAGTATTGTCAAGAGCCAAACTGCTAAGTTTTGCACGACCAATATCTGTTACCGTATCACCTTGATCAACAGCTAAAGGATCTAAACCACCTGACGTATCATATATAGACGTTGGAGTAACAGAAAAATCGAAATTATCAAACACATCACTGAAAGTGTAATTTCCAGGCCAAGTGCCGCCATCATTTTGGTTGATGTTAGTTTTTATCTTCATTTCTGTTGCAAAAGCAGAAGAAGCACCCATTACACTTAACGCGATTATTGCTAATCCGGTAGTTATTTTATTTAATCTCATTTTATATTCCCTTTGACTTAAATTATTAATTACATTCTTAATTTGATTTAGTTAATGCATGAGCTGTGCCATACCAAATAACACCATTAAAAACAACTGGTTATGATGTTTCGTTGTAAGCTGTCCCAATGGGGTGTAAAAAAAACTGACAATGCTTTTATCAAATAAAACCATTTATATGCTGACTTTTCCTTTAATTTTTATTTTTGGACGTTTTAGGAGATACGTTAAGGGAATGTGATGCACAATAAATGAAGTGCATCACATTAAGATATGATTTGAAATAGCAATTAAAGTAAATGTATCTATTAATCTACAACATCTATTTTTCAACAATCCTTTTAGCAATTTTAAACATAATTCTTGGCATTATCCCTGCGTTTCCAAATGGCCGCCATGTTTTCTTAAATTTGTTACGGTAAGCATCAAAGTGCAGTCCGTAAGGTGCTGCGATTATTTCACCTCGGCCCAATAATATTTTAAGCGCATACGTTTCTGCTATACCTGCGCAGAGGTTTACTGCCATCGGTGTAGATGGTCCGCGTTTCTCTTTAAAACTCACTCGGCTTTCGTCTACTAGATAAGGGCGCTGCAACATAGCCGGAGATAAACCGATTAAAAATTGAATGAGTTGATCGTCTTCAGTTTCTTTATCTTCAAAACGAAAATACTCTTCATAGGTCATTTTCCCTGGCAAAAAGCATAAAAAAGCCGCACCCATGCCAAGTGGT
>Ga0105359_10000380_pt1 | contig 36140 bp, 31 predicted proteins | sample GOMGulsemesocosm_6_FD_83659 | JGI IMG/M metagenome (GOLD analysis project Ga0105359, IMG submission 83659) | Methane-oxidizing microbial communities from mesocosms in the Gulf of Mexico - GOM8C Gulf of Mexico | ecosystem: Environmental > Aquatic > Marine > Cold seeps | place: Gulf of Mexico...
TATTTTTTTTATTAATTATAAATATTCTATATCCAAGTAAACCTTTAGTAAGTGGTATTTTAACGCTAAGAAAGTCCCTGTCTCGCTCTAAAGACACTCCCGCCCAAACAAGATTTATATCTTTATCTTTTTTTAGGTTTATAAACATTCTTCTTTGTTCATAGGCACGATTATATTGTATATGTGATTTTCCATACTCTTTTTCTGTTATATCTAATATTTTTTGAATTAAATTATAATAGTATTTATGATTCGTATCATATTTTGATTTTGGAGCTTCAATGTTAATAATATTGGCAAAAATATAATATTGAAATAAAATACAAATTAGTATAAGTATTTTCATAACTTACCTTTTTATAAAGTATATAATTTATAAATTTATATAACGTATATTATTATACTTAGTTCATAACTTTAAACTAAGGGTAATCATATAACTATATAATGAAAAGAAACAAATCATTATTAGGTAAATAAATGAGTATTTTTATAAAACTATTTTTAACTATTCTAATAACTTTTTCAATTTTATTTTCATTTTTTCTTAATCATATTCTAGACTCTAATGAAAACAATTCACTGAATTCTTTAAAAAATAAGATTTCTTATAATTCTGAAATATATAAAATTAATATGGCGCAACTGCTTTATGATTTTAATGAAGAGATTATAAAATCAAGTCTAAACTCTTTATACACAGATAAAGATATTACTAAAATAATATTAAAAGATTATACAAATACAATCAATTTTAGTTTAAATAATAAAAATTCAAACCATAATAAAGCCATAAAAAGTGAAATTGATCTTATTATAAATAATGAAGAAATTGGTAAACTCTATATTTTTTATACTCATGAAATAATTCATAAACAAATTCAAGAATATAAAAATGAAACAATACAATTCTCTTTATTATTAATATTTCTTTTAATTTTAATTATTTCATACTTTGTTCATATGTTTACAAAAAAGATTAAAGAGCTAGAAACGGCAACAAATGAAATTGTTTCAGGAAATTTAGATTATGAAATAAGGATTAATACAAATGACGAAATAGGTCAATTAGCTAAGAAAATAAAAATCATGAAAAACTATTTAAAAGACAAAATTGATCAAATACAAGAACAAGTATCTTTTCAACAATCCTTAATAGATTCAGTCAATATACCTATTTACGTAAAAGACAATAATCTTAAGTTTATAACGTGTAATCAGTCTTTTGCAGATTTTTTAGGTATTGAGAAAAAAGATATTATAAATAAAACTATGACAGAATTAAAAAACAATGATTTTATCAAAGATTATGAAAAAAGTGATAAGGAAATTTTTGATAAAAAAATTTCTAAGGATTATTATACAAAAGCTTTTAATGGAAAAAAAGAACTTAGAGATATTATTTCTCACAAAAATATTTTTATAAATTCAGATAAGAATATTCTTAATCTTATTGGAACACTTGTTGATATTACAGAACTAAATAAAGCAAAAGAAAGAATTGAGAACTTAAACCTTAATTTACAAAATAAAGTAAAACAAAGAACAAAAGACTTAGAACAAAGTAATGAAGAATTAGAAGATTCAAATGAAGAGTTACAAACAACTATAAGTAACTTAAAAGAAACGCAGAATAAATTAATTGAGTCAGAAAAAATGGCTTCTTTAGGTGGTCTTGTTGCTGGAGTTGCACATGAGATAAATACGCCAGTTGGTATTTCATTAACAGGAATAACACACTTAGAAGATCTAACTTTTCATATTTTTCAAAAATACAAAAAAGAAGAAATGACACAAGCAGAGTTTGAAGAATATTTATCTACATCAAAAGAGTTAAATGTATTAATTCGTAAAAACTTAGATAAAGCGGCTTCTTTAGTTAGATCTTTTAAACAAGTTGCAGTGGATCAAAGCAGTGAAGAAAAAAGAACTTTTAACTTAAATAACTACCTTCACGAAATTTTGACAAGCATTCATTCTATTACAAAAAAAACGAATATAAATATAAATGTCTTTTGCAATGAAAATATTAAAATAGATTCTTACCCTGGGGCCTTTTCACAAATTATCACAAATTTGATTACGAACTCACTTATTCATGGCTTTGAAAAAAATGAAGAAGGAGATATTTCTATTACTGTATCAAAAGAAAAAAATAAAATTAAGCTCTCTTATAAAGATAATGGAAAAGGTATAAAAGAAGAAAATCAACATAAAATTTTTGACCCATTTTTTACAACAAATAGAGAAAATGGTGGTTCTGGATTGGGTTTAAATATTATTTATACTCTTATTACTTCAAAATTAAATGGAAGTATTTCATGCACAAGCACGGAAAATGAAGGGGTTGAGTTTATTATAGTTTTCTAAAAGATGTCTTTTTTCTAAAGCTTGATATTTTTGTGAAGGTCAAGGCGAAGCTTTATATTTATGATTGAGCAGACACGTAGTCTGTGATTGAATAAATTTAAAGTTTCAACGCAGAGATTTGCAAAAAGATCAAGCTTTAGGGATGAAATACATTACGGTTTCGTAAATACCTTCCATATAGTGTCTTAAATAGACATCATACTTAGGCTCAATCTCCAATACTAAATTTGGTATTGTATACCAATCACTTGCTTTATGATAAATACAAATGGCTAAAATAGGATGGTTTTTTACAATAGTATTTTTAGCACCTAAAATAGTATCAAGTTCCGCACCTTCAATATCAAGTTTGATAAAATCTACCTCATCACTTAATAAATTATCCAAAGAATTAATATTCAAGGCTTGATAATCATGTGCACAATTATTTTGATCAGCATTATCATCAAGATTTTCACTCTTCTCTTTTCCTAAACCACAGTTAATAAACTCTATATTTGATACACTTCCAAAATCTCTTTTGGCAATATTTAGATGCAAGGTATTAGGCTCAATACAATATATCTTTTGATAATCAGGAAAGTTCTTTATTATTTGTGGCAAGGTATCTCCTACATAAGAGCCCCCATCTACAAAGCTAATATTTGGAATCTTTGGAATAAGTTCTTTTTCAAAATATTGTTCTTCATGATTGTTTGTAAACCCTTTCATAAAATCATAATCAAAAGATATTTTGAAGTTAATTACTTTTTCAAAGACTTCTTTTGATTTTTCATCTTTTAATAATGCATAGGTTTTTTCATACTTATTTTTATTGTTTTTATAATCTTCTTTAAAATCCATAATAAAAGGAGGTTCTGCTAATTCAAAATCGCTGTATTTTATAAAAGAAAGATAATTGAAGTGAGTGTGTCCAAGTTCATCTAGTTTGTTGATTACTTCTAAGGGTGAGCCATTAACAGCACATAATATTAATGAGCCTATTTCTATGTCTTCGATTTGAAAGATGGTTTTTTTTCTTGATTTTTGAACTCTTGAAAAATCATCAATTATGCCATCTACTTCTATGAACTTTTGAACTGATTTTCCCAGTTTATTAATACCTAAGATGTATTTTTTGATTTTTTTATCTTCGATAAAGCTTTTTACTAAAGCTTTATCTTTTAGATTGGAATATGTAGTGGAGATTAAGTCCATTAAAGAATAAGGGCTTTTAAACTTTTAGAGGTATATAACTTAAGCTCAGGGCCTTTCATGTTTTTAAGCTCAGTCGTATATCCTTTGTTTGAGAATAATACATAAATATCTGCTTCTACTTCTATATTCTTACATGTTTCTTTTAGTTTTGTAAGCAGAGTTTTTTTCACTTTTGAAGATGAAAATTTACAAGAACCAGCAATTATTTTTCCCGATTTTGTTTTGGCAATAATATCTAAATCATTGTTATCATCCCAATACCGTCCTATTTGTTTAATAGGGTCATCTTCAATCATAGTTTGTAAAAATGCATGAGAAAGTTGTTCAAATACTAAAGCGGTATATTCATCTTTTCTACTTTCGAAGCGTTTGAAAAACTCATCATAGTTCTTTTCTTTGATTCCTTTAAAAATAGGAGAAACAAATGCGAACCAAAAGCGTAAAAATGGCGCGTTAAAAAGAAGTTTCTCAGATACTGTTTCGCTTCTGTATTGATTTGTTAAATGTTTTTGTGAACGTTCTAGGGTTACTACGTTTAAATCACATAAAGCATCAATATCATCAATTCCATTATCAAAAGATACTTTTGCTCTCTTAAATGCTGAATTTGTACGTCTATCCCCTAAGGCAATTCCCGTTAGAATAGTATGATAAATAGTATCCCCATTTGTAAGTACACTTACATCGTTTCTTAAAAATCTGTATTCTTTTAAGATGTGTTTTTGTATCAATTCAAGAAGAGGTCTATCAAGATTAATATCTGTATCTAAGCCTCCCAAAATAGCAAAATACTCAATTGCTTTTTCCATATCAGTGGCTTTGTTCCGTGTACAGAAATCTTTGAATTGTTCTTGTATTGACTGTTTAAATAATATGATGGTCTGTCCTTTTGAAAGTCTTTATTTTTTAAACTTTCATTTCTTTATATGCGCAATTATAACATAAAGATTTTACTTTAGGCACTCCTGCACTGCTTTTAATGCATGAATTTGAGTGGTATCGTATAATGCCATTTGTGTATGCTTTTCTTCTATTAACATAGTGATTTCTGTACATCCTAAAATCACATCATTTATCTCATGTTCTTCTTTTATTCTATTCATAATATTTAAGTATTGTTTTCTTGAGCTTTCTTTTATTATTCCTTGGCACAATTCTTCATAAATAATACGATGAACAATATCTTGTTCGCAAGCCTTTGGAACAATAACTTCTATCTTATAATCATTAATAAGTATTTGTTTATAAAAGTCTTCACTCATAGTAAATTTAGTACCTAAAAGAAGTACTTTTTTTATATTGTTTTTTTGTAACTTTTGTGCAGTTGCATCTGCTATATGCAATATTGGAATGTTTATGTTTTTTTGTATTTCTGGAGCTAGTTTATGCATGGTATTGGTGCATATAAGAATAAAGTCTGCTTTTGCTTTTTCCAAGAGAGTGGCTTCTTCACTTAAAATATCTGCCATTTCCCTCCACTTGTTTTCATGCTGTAGTTTTTCAATAACATTAAAGTCAAGTGAACTTAAAATTATTCTTGCAGAATGCAAGGCCCCTAATTCTTTTTTAATAGCTTCATTGATTTCTTTATAATATAAAGCAGTAGATTCCCAAGACATTCCACCTATCATTCCAATTTTTTTCATAACATTCCTTTTGTTCTTTAGTTTACGTAAGATAAGTTAATCATTTATGTATATAGGGTATAATTACAAAAAACAAAAGAGTACACTTGCCCTATATTCAAGAACAATATGAAATCAAAGAAAAATGTTTAATAGAAGACTATTTAATCAAAGAACTTGATTTTTCATCTTCATTTGCTACTTCCTTATTAGCAAAAGGTAAAATTTTAGACCAAAATAACAATCGTTTACGTAAAAAACAAGTGATAAAAGATGGCTTTATAAAAGTCTATATTTTTAAAGCCATAAGCAAAGGACTTAAACCTCTTTTTGATTCTTTTCATTTTGCAATTTTTGATAAACCAGGTGGCTTAAAAGTACACCCCTCTTCTATTAGTTCTGAATATACGCTTCTAGATGAAATACAATACCATTTTGGTAAAGATGCTAACTTAGTACATAGAATTGATGCAGAGACTTCTGGTTTAGTTCTTATATCAAAAAACCCTTATGCTGAGATGATGCTAAAACAAATGTTTGAAGATAAAAAATACAAAAAAAAGTATTATGCATGGGTTGAAAAAGAAATAAAAGAAGAATGTAAAATCACTGCTAAAATAAAAAATGCCTCTTCTTTCATAAAATTAAAAATGCAAGCAGGAAAACAAGGAAAAGATTCCACTACATTAATTAAACCTCTTAGATATGAAAGAAATGCCACCTTAGTTCAAGCCATACCAATAACAGGAAGACAGCATCAAATAAGAGTGCATTTAGACTTTCTTGGGCACCGTATTATTGGTGACCCTATATATGGAATAGATGAAAATGCTTGTAATGATATTCTAAACAGAAAAATATCTGATGAAAAACGTTTAGAAATTACAGGGGCTACTAGGCTTTTATTACATGCTGTATATTTAGAATTTACTTTTCTAAAGCAAAACTATAAGTTTTACTCAAAACAAGATTTTTTAAAGCAAAGAGATTAAATGAAACTAAGACTTGCTACTTTTAATTTATTTCAGTTTGTTGAACCACCCTATTCATGGTATATAAGAAAAGACAGATTCACGCCTTCTAAATGGGAAGAAAAAACCACATGGATTAAAAAACAAATTATAAGAATGAACTGTGATATTATTGCTTTTCAAGAAGTCTTTTCGCAAGAGGCCTTAAAAAACTTATGCAAAGAATTGGGCTTTGAATATTTTGTTTGTGTTGATAAAGCTAAAACAAGAGATGAAAACTCTAAAACTTTTATTTCAACTACTCTTGCTTTGGCTTCAAAATACCCAATAAAAAAAGTACAGGAAGTAAAACAAAAAGATAAGAGTTTTACCTTTTCAAGAAAAGTAATTAAAGCACAAATAGAACTCACATCTTCACAAGATATCTTAGTTTATGTAGCCCACTTAAAATCCAATAGAGACAATGAATTTGAATATATTTATACAAAAGATGAAAGTTTAGAATATAAAAAAGAGCAAAGAGACAAATCATTAAAAGAAGGGTTTTCAACTTCTTTTGCATTAAGATTAAAAGAAGCCTCAGCACTTTATGAAGATGTTAAAGACTCCTTAGACTTACCAGTAGTTTTGATGTGCGATTTAAACGATAAAGAGTACTCTTTAAGCATTGATGCCTTAAGCAACAAAGCTTATCATTCTAAAAGAAAGAACTCAGCTTATATCTTATATGACGCCTATTATCATTTTGAAGTAAAAATTACGAATCCTCATCCAGAAGAGAAAGAAATAAAAAGACCTTCTACCTCATATTATCAAAGTAAAGGAAATGTATTGGATTATATTTTTGTTTCAAAACATTTTAATGCCAATAATAAAAATTATTTAGCAAAAATATCTTCCTATGAAGTACATGATGCACATTTGCAAAGTAACCAAAATGGAAGTATTTTAAAAAGTGACCATGCACAAGTAGTATGTGAGTTAGAGTTTAGATAAAAAAGACAAAAAAGAGTCTTTTTTATATTTGTTTTCCTATACCTTTTGTTAAATTTAACATAAATGCTAAACCTTTTCGTGTTTCTTTATCTTTCATTAATTTTAAAAGTCCAAATAATGAAGGTACTTCATTTTTTTCATTTTCTCGTTTTGCAAACCTTACTGCATTTTCAGTAATAAAAGAAGCACTTGACATTTTGTCAATTGAGCTTACCATTTTATCAACCATAGGTGTTGTTGTCATTTCAATTTGATCAGAAACAACAGCCATTAAGTCAATTAAATTTTCGAAACGGCCTGTTTGTACCAACATTGTCATTTGATCTTCAATTTTTTGCATTTCTGCACTTTTTTCTATTTTTATTTAATTCATAATTATCTCCTATACCATTCCACGAGCTGCTGCCCAATATAAACCTTTATTAAAACCAAGTCTTACAAAACTTCCCAATTTAGAACAAGGTGTTGGTTGCACATCTTCATCATAGTCATACCATAAAGGCATTCCACACGATAAGCCCATTTGAGCAACGGCAATTACTTTTCCATCATAAGATTCTGTTGGATAACCATATCTGAGTTCAGCCGCAATATTATCAGCAACAATGTCTGTTTGATTATGAATAGTACCACCTGCTTTAGAAACAGCCAAATCAACTGTATCTCCAAGTGTATAGATATTCTCTTGTCCTATTACTTTTAAGGTATGTTGATCTGTTGGCAACCAACCCTCGTCATCCTTTGCCATAGATAAACCAGAATCTCTAATTACTTTGGCTGCAATAAAAGGAGGAGTAGCCATTAAAATATCAAATTCTATTTCTTCACCTTCTTGTGAATATGCAATTTTATTCTTTGCATCTACCTTATTAAGTGTAAAACTTTTTTTATACTTAACATTAATACCATCAAAAATTGTAGGCAACACTTTTGAAGTTGGAGCTTGAAGGAAAAGGCCATCTACCATACTTTGAGCATTTTTAGGGTAAGTGTATATAATTTCAATATCATCTCTTACTCCTCTCTCTGTAAGGTAATCATGTAACATAATTGTAGTCTCTACTGGAGCAATTCCACATTGATGAGGGATATTGTCACTTTTTGGAAAATTAACGGTAATTAGGACTCGCCCTTTTTTAATGTCTTTAAATTTCTTTGCAATTTTTTTAGCACCTTCTAAAGAGTAAAACCAATCGCCTCCTTCTTCTAAACCAGGAATTCTATTTGGAGCAACTTCACAACCAGTTGCCAAAACCAAGTAGTCATATTCATATTTTTTTCCACTTTTTGTATTCACACAATTTTGATCTGCTTTGATTTCTACTACTTCATCGACAATAAATCCAATTTCTAGCATAAGTAAGGATCTTTGATCTCTAACAAATTCATTTCCATGTGATTTATGAAAAGCAACATACATAGCCCCTGGTCTATAAATATGTTTACTTGAGTTAGATAACATTAAGATTTCTACTTCATCCCTGTTAATTTCATCCATTAGTTTTTTAGCTAAGTTATTTGCAGTCATAGTTCCAGCTGTACCACCACCAACAATTAGAATTCTTTTCTTCATTCTTGCTCCTTTAAAAGTTATTCAAAAGTGTAGCAAAGCAGAATAAGGTTAGTATAAGTGATTCATAAGATTAGCATAAGGTTTATTCTAAATTAATTCTGTAGCCCAAACCTTTTCGATTTTCAATTAAAGAAGGAAATAATTTTTTTCTAAGACCTAGTATTACCATTCGAATAGCATCAAAACTTGCATCATCTTGCCAAACTACTTGCTCTAATACTTCAAAACTGACATAAGAATCTTTATTTTTTAATAACAAAGACATTACTAATAACTCTTTTTTTGTTAAATTTATACTTTTATTATCTTTAAGAATAATATTTTTTACTAAGTCATAAGAATAAGATTGCCCAAGAGCTACCGTATTATCTTTTTCTGCTTCTTTCAAACAAAAAGAAGCAACACTTACTAATATTTCATCCATATCTATTGGTTTTTTCAAATACAAAGAAATACCAACTTCTACAGCTCTATCTAAATACACCTCATTATTAAAAGCAGTCATAACGATACAAAATGTATCATTTTTTATTTTTTTAATTTTTTCTACAAAAGATAATCCATCTATTCCAGGAACTTGAATATCACTAAGCACTATATCGTTTTTGTATTTATTAAATAAAAATAAAGCATCATAGGTATTTGAAGCAGAATGAACCTCTTTAAAATAAAGACTGAGAACTTTGTGAAGGCTGTTTAAAGTACTTTCATCGTCTTCTACAATTAACAATGTTTTTTCTTTTAAAGAATTATATAAGCTCTGCATTTTTATTCCTTATGATTAAAAGCAATAGAAAATTTTGAACCATTTTGATAGTTTTCTACACTTAGTATTCCTTGCATATGTTCTTCTATAATGACTTTTGACATATGCAAACCGATTCCTGTTCCATTTTCTTTTGTTGTATAATAAGGGTTAAATATTTTATCTAAGTTCTTACCCTTAATCCCCCCTCCATTATCACATATATTTATTGTAGTATGAGAAGAAGTAAAAAGAAGCTCTATCTTAATTAAACCTCTTTTTCTTTCCGTATTAGTAATAGCTATCATTGCATTATGAACGATATTTATAATAACTTGTCTAAATTCATTAACAAAACCTAAGAGTTCAATTTTTTCATTTTGACAGTTAATAACAACTTCTATTTGGTTTGCTTCTAGTTGAGCCTTAATAAGTCCTAAAGAGTCATGTATCGAATTAAATATATTAAAATATTTCTTTTCTTTAGAAGATTTAAAAAAATCATTGAAATCATCTATTGTTTGGGACATATAATGGATTTTACTCATCATTTCTTGTTCTAGTTTATTAAGCGTATCCTGACTTATTTGCTCAAAAGAACTTATATGCCGTAAACTCTGAACAAGTAATCCAAGAGCATTTAAGGGCTGCCTCCACTGATGTGCAATAGCCTCAATCATTTCACCCATACTTGCTAATCGTGATTGATGAGACATGAGTTTGCATTGTTTCTCATGTTTTTCAAGTTCTATTTCAATTTGTTTTTCTAAATTAACTTGATACTTAATATCATCAGTAATATCTGAAGTAATCATTATAATCTCATTTTGAGATTTAATATAACGCAAAGACATACTTGCATTAATATGTAAACCATATTTAGTTACACAAACTTTTTTAAAATTTATAATACTACCTTCATGAATAACTTTTATAATAGCCGCTTTAGATTTTTCTTTGTATTCATCTGAAGACAAAGAAATACAAGATTCTTCATAGAGTTCTTCCATACTATAAGACATCATTTTTTGAAAAAAATCATTTGCGTATAAAAACATTCCATTTGAATCTAAAATAGAAATACCATTGGCTGCTAAATCAAAAGCTACTTGAAGTTCGTCCGTTTTACGTAGAGGATTTTCTTTGATTTTAGTGCTTTCAAGTGAAAGATCCTTTTCTTCAAAAGAATGAGAAAAATAAAGAATAAAGTCAGAAGAATCTTCAAGTTTTTCATATCTTAGCTCATATGCTTTTTTATTCCAATAAATAGTTTTTTTAGCTTCATTTTTTTTTATAAAAATACTAAGTTCCTTATAAATATCAATGAAAACATCTTTTAAATATTTATTTTTAAAATTTAAAGGATTTTGATTCTTTCCATAAGAAACAATGATTTTTTCATTCTTATTTACAAAAAGAATCAACATATTTGGAATATTTAATAATTTTTGAAGTAGTTTATTTTTCAGAAGTTTCCCCAACATAAGCTTTTTTATAGTCACAAACTATAACATATAATTAATAAGTTTTTGAAAATAATTTTAATTAAGAAAAAGACATAAAATACTTAGTAGTTTTTACATCTTTTGAAGAATGTTATGAAGTACATGATGCACATTTGCAAAGCAAGCAAAATGGAAGTATTTTACAAAGTGACCATGCACAAGTTGTTTGTGAGTTGGAGTTTAAGAATTTATAGAATAAATTCTTGTACACGCCCAACTTGACCATCTTCAAGCATAACTTTGATACCCCTTGGATGATAAGCAGAAGAAGTTAAATGTTTTTTAACTTTTCCAGCTGTTAAAATGCCAGACCGTTGATCTTTTTTTAATACTACTTTAACTTTTAAACCAATAGTAATATCTTCTCTTTCTCTATGATCTCGAATCATTTTATTTTCCTAATAATACAGTTTTTGCAAAATCTATATTATAAAAAAAGATTGTTTTAAACATTAAAGATACTTTTGTTTTTTTAGGCTCGCTAGTATCAAGAATATCTAAGTAAAACTCCGTTCCTTCTTTTGGAATAATAGTAATACTTACTGGTTTTAATGTTCTCATCATATTCATTGTAGGTTTGTACAGTTTTGTATCAATACCTTTAAGAATATCTCCATTTCGCTCTTCATTTCTAATTGCATCAAATAAAACAGTAAGTGTATCTTTAAAAATACTCTTCGTCCATGTGATTTTTCCTTTTGAATAATGAAACGTTGCCGTTTTATTCAATAAAGCTTTTGGTTGTTCAGCACGTACATCTTCAATCATTTGTAAAAAGAAGTTAACGCCACCAATCTTTGATGCAGCTTCTTCTAATTCTTTTTTGATTGTAAGTTTTTGTGCTTCATCTAAAAGATTATAATTCATAGTTTACCCTTGGTTTTTTTGCAATTATATCCAAAATTTAAGCATATCACACATCCAATGCTAATTTAATGCCAAAACCTATGAATAATGTACCTACAAGTTTTTTAATATATTTTGTAAAAGAGTCTTTATACGTAAATTTATTACTTATATTACAAGCGACATAAGCAATTATGCTACTAACAATTGTAGCAAGGCCTATAAAAATTAATCCCAGTATTAATAAACCCATACTTTTATCACTGGCATTTACATTAATAAATTGTGGTAAAAAAGTTATAAAAAACAAGGCCACTTTTGGATTTAAAATATTAATTAAAATTCCAGAATAATATATTTTCTTGTAATCAAGTTTTGATTTATCTTCTTCTTTTTTATTCGTATTTTTCTTAGAACTTAAAAACATAGTAACACCAAGATACAGTAAGTATAAAGCACCAATATATTTAACTATTAAAAATGCAGTAGGAGAAGCTTCAAGTAAAGCAGATAATCCAAGAACAACTAATACAACATGAAATAAACACCCTGTACTAATACCTAATGAGGCCACAATACCAGCTTTAAATCCCTTAGCTATGCTTTTATTTAAAACATACAATAAATCAACACCAGGGGTAATATTAAGCAATAATCCTGCAAGAATAAATAAATAGATATCAGTAATAGCACTCATTTTTTGCCTTTATTTTATATGACATACTATACAAAAAATCTACTTAGACATGTATATTAAAATAATCTCTTAAAACCTCATATTTATTTTCGCAAGATACTTCCCATTTTCGTTTTAAATCTTTTGTTTTTATACTTAAAAAACTGTCGTTTAAGGTAACTCGTCCTTCCTTTGAAGCTTTACTTACTAGTAAAGATACAGTAGTATCATCTTTTTTTGCATGTGAAAAAATATTCTCATAATCAGGTAAAGATACTTTTGTTAAATCAAAGGAATAAGATTCTTTTTCCTTATCATCTCTGTAGCATGAATACAAAGAAAAAGTGCTTTTATTTTCTTTAATATAATATTCAATATCTTCATAAACGGCCAGATATTTATCATTATGTATATCTAAGGCCTCTCTAACATTTTGTCCAAAACCAACATCCACTAAATAATTTTTATTATTAAGTTTAACAATTAATGCCAAATGAGGGAAAGATGCACTTATATAAGTAGTATCTTTTATTTTACAAAAAATCATATATACATCAAAATCAAGCTCATTTAAAAGATAAGCAAAAAGAGTATTGAGTTCATAACAAATACCCCCTCTATTATTCTCAACTATTTTTTCATAAACACTAGAAAGGTGAAAAGAGGGAATTTCTTTGTGAAAAAAATCTAAATTTTCATAAGGGATTTCTTGTAAAAATGTACGTATAAGTAGATTAAGTGTTTTAAGATTTTTAGGTTCTTTAAGAATACTATCATTAAGATTTAGTCTTTCTAAGATTTCATTTATATTCAAAATAAATCCTTTACTAATGATAGTTCTTTAGAGATAAATAAGATATTAATTTAAATATTAAAATAAATAAATAAGCATATCAAACAGTTTTGCTTAAAGAAAATTATTCCTTTGGAAGTACTTTCATAGGAACAATTTGGAATTCATCCATATTCCATACATTATTAGTAACATAAGGTTCAGTCTCTAACCAAGAATTTAATTCATCTTCATCTTCAAAGTTAACAAAAAGTGTTGAACCAACCATTTGATCTTCTTCAATTAAAGCTCCAGCATTAAGAATCTTACCTTCAGCCATTAATGCTCTTGCACCTTTAACATGTGCATCTCTTACTTCCAATCTTTTCTCTAGCGCATTTTCATTATCATAAGCTATAATTAAATATTGCATTTTTATCCTTGTATTTTTATGTATTATACACTAAGCTATTTAATTATTGCTTGATTTTTAAAATAATAACCTTGAATGTAATCACAAGGAAGTTCTTGAACCAAATCTAAGTCTTCTTGTGTTTCAACACCTTCAATAATTGAGTATTGTTTGTTTAAACGAATGGTATTTAATAATCCTTCTAAATAAGGAATAAAGTTTTTATTTTTTTCAATCATTCGTAAAAAAGATTTATCAATTTTTATATATTTACTTTGGTTCATAATATAAAAAGAAAACATTGAGCCTTCTTGTGCAAAATCATCCAAAGCAACTTCTACATTTATTTTATTAAGCCAAAGTGCAAAGTCACGCATGACACTCGCACTTGTTTCATCATCACTTCCATTCTCAGTAATTTCAACAACTAAATTTTTACTGTGTTTTTTTAAAAAATCACTCCAGTATTTTTGTTGTTCGATACTAACAACAATATCTGCATCAAAATTAACAAAAAGCTTTTTGTCAATATTAAAGTCATTGATTTGTTTTAATTTATTTCTTTTTTCAAGTTCAAAAAACAGATCATTAAAGTGGTGTAATTCTCTAAATATTTCTTCTGTTGAGATAATATTTTCGCTAATATCAAATTTACTTAATGCTTCATAAGCAAATATTTCTAAGGTGTCTTTTATAAATATTGGTTCATATTTAGTAAAATACTTGGCAGTGGAGATAATATCTTTAAATTCATTTTTATTCATTAGAGAATAATAGCTAAATAAACTTAATTAGTATTGATAATAACTATTGTTATAGGATAATTTATTGTAAAATAGTAGCGATTAAGAAAAAAAGAGGATAAAGCAGTACATTCATATATCTAAAAATAATCCCCATCTTTATATTCATTGGAATAATATCAAAGAGTTCATTTCCTTGTGATATTTTTTTCATAATACTTAATTTAAAGGTGATGTCAAAAAACTTTATAAGTATAATTGAGCTCATGAAAAAAGTAAAGTTGTTAAGATAAATACTTAGAAAAATACAATAAAAAAAACTGCTATGAGAAAATAAGTATAAAGGTAAGTTTTGAGAAAATAAAAAGTAATTTTTATTTAAATAAGTGTATAAGTCAGGCGATTTTTGCCAAGTAGATTCAAAAAGTTCAAGTATTATAAAAAGTAATATTAATAAATAATAATCCAATATAATACTTGTAAAAATAAAGCCGAAGCCTTATTTTTGTTCTTCTTCTTCTAAATCTCTAAATTTAACTTTTTGATCTTTGTATAAACCAGTTCCTACAGGAATAGTTCTACCAATTACAACATTTTCTTTAAGATCTTCTAACATATCCATTTTAGCAGATATTGCAGCTTCTGTAAGAACTTTTGTTGTTTCTTGGAAAGATGCAGATGATATAATTGAATCAGATGTAACCGCAGCTCTTGTAATTCCTAATAATAAAGGATCAGCAATAGCAGGTTCTCCACCCAATCTAATAATTCTAGCATTTTCAATTTTAAATCTTTTCTTAGAAATCATATCTCCAACAATGAAGTTAGTATCTCCACCATCAAGAATAGTAACTTGTCTTAACATTTGAGATAAAATAACCTCAATATGTTTATCCGCAATACTTACCCCTTGTGATCTATATACTTGTTGTACTTCAGAAACAATGAAGTAATGTAAAGCTTTATCACCTAAGATTCTTAAGATATCTTGAGAACCAATTTGACCATCAGTTAATGGCTCACCAGCATGTACAAACTCACCATCATGAACAAGAATTTGTTTTGCTTTTTCTACTAAATATTCAGACTTATCTCCACTGTCTCCAGTTACAATAATTCTAGTTTTATTTCGTAAAGATTTTCCAAAAGAAACAATTCCATCAAACGATGCAAGAACTGCAATATTTTTAGGACGACGTGCTTCGAATAATTCAGATACTCTTGGAAGTCCCCCAGTAATATCTTTTGATTTTTGAGTTGCTTTTGGAGTTCTAGCAAGAACTTCAGCAATTTCAATTTTTTGACCTTCTGCAACAAATAATGATGATTTAGGATCAAGATTATATCTGATTAACTCATCATTTTCTAATGCAATAACAATAGTAGGTTTATACCCTGTTGGTAAATATTCATTAATAACAAGTTTAGAACTTCCTGTTAATTCATCAAATTGCTCAGATGCAGTAACACCAGGAATAATATCTTCAAAAGTAACCGTTCCAGCAAACTCAGTGATAGTAGGATTTGCATATGGGTCCCATTCTGCAATTACTACTTGTTCTTCACTTTTAGGTTTAGAAATAACTGATTCTTTTTCAACTTCTGCATTATCAGAAAATTCAATAATTGAATTTCTTGCAATATAGTGTCTTAAAGCTTCTCTTCCTTCAGCATCAACAACAACTGCAAATAAACCTTTAACTTCAACTACATCCCCAGCTTTAACGCTTTCGTTTCTCTCTAAATTATCACCAGATAATTTATAGTATTTAACAACACCAGCAGCACCTGAAACAATAGTAGAAGTAATAGGAGCTCCATCTTCAACACGTAATTCAGAAGCATAAGGAATACGATTAGGTACATTCCAACCATCTTTAATCATTTCAACTAAAGATTCATTAGCCTCAACTTTATCACCTGTTTTATAAGGTAAATATAGTTTACCTTCAATTTTACCAGCAACACCAGCAAGTTCATTCGCTTTAGCAACATCACTTTTTCTTAAGTAGAATTTTTTGTTGTCTTTTTTAGAGCTTACAGTTAATACAATTTCTTCATGAATAACTTCAACTGTTAATTCTCCAGCAAAAGGTGCTACAACTTTAGGTTCAACAAGTAAGATACCTGCATTTCTTCTATTTGCAACAAGGTTTTTACCTTCTTTATTTTGAAGTGTTTTGATATTGTAATATCTAATAAACCCTTCTTTATCAGCTCTTAATTCTTTTTCAGTTTGTGTAGCAGATGCCGTACCACCAACGTGGAATGTTCTTAGTGTAAGTTGTGTTCCTGGCTCACCAATTGATTGAGCAGCAACAACACCAACAGCTTCACCTGGAGTTGCTTTTCTTTGCTCACCAAGATTTAGACCATAACATTTTGAACATAAACCATGATCTACTTTACACGTAAGTGCTGTTCTAATTACAACAGACTTAACTTCAGCAGCAGCAACAACAGCAGCATCTTCTTCTGTAATTAAAGTACCTTCAGTGAATAAAATTTCATTTGAAATTGGATCCATGATATCTTCAGCAATTACACGACCTGTGATTCGCTCTTCTAAAGCTTCAATTAAGTCATTACCAGAAGTAATATCAGTAATAGAAATACCTTCATGAGTTCCACAATCTTCGATTGTAATTCTTACATTTTGAGATACATCAATTAATTTTCTTGTTAAGTATCCTGCATTTGCTGTTTTTAAAGCAGTATCCGCAAGTCCTTTTCTAGCCCCATGCGTAGAAATAAAGTACTCAAGTACATTTAATCCTTCTCTAAAGTTAGAAATAATTGGTGTTTCAATAATAGTACCATCTGGTTTAGCCATCAAACCCCTCATACCAGCAAGTTGTCTAATTTGAGCCGCAGACCCTCTAGCCCCTGAATCAGCCATCATATAAATAGAGTTAAATCCACCCTTATCATTTTCAACCAATGCCATCATTTCAGAACCCAAAGTATTGTTAACAGCAGTCCATACATCAATAATTTTATTATATCGTTCTTGCTCAGTTAATAAACCTTGTTCGAATTGTTTTTGTACTTCAATAACATCTTTTTTAGATTTAGCAATACGAGAAACTTTTGTTTCTGGAACTCTAATATCATCAATAGATACAGAAATACCAGCAGTAGTTGCATATTTAAAACCAAGATTTTTTAAATTATCTAAGAATTTAGGTGTTACTCTGTAACCCCCATGTTTATAAATATAATCAACTAAAGCGCCAATATCTTTTTTCTTTAAAACTTTATTCCATAACTCTGCAGGTACAAAATCAGGTAAAATTTCGTGAATGATTAGTCGTCCAGCAGTTGTATGAAGAATTCTTCCATCAATTTGTGTTCGAACTTTTGCATGTAAATCTAATTTTTCAGACTCAATTGCAATCACTACTTCATTTACATCAGTAAATAATTTATGCTCACCTTTAACACCATCTTTTTCTAAACTTAGGTAATAAATACCTAAAATCATATCTTGTGATGGTACAGCAATTGCACGACCAGATGCTGGTAATAAAATATTCATAGAACTCATCATAAGGATTTTTGCTTCTGCAATTGCTTCTTGTGATAAAGGAATATGAACTGCCATTTGATCTCCATCAAAATCGGCATTAAATGCAGCACACACTAATGGGTGCAACTGAATTGCTTTTCCATCAATTAAAACGGGGTGAAAAGCTTGAATAGAAAGTTTATGCAGCGTTGGTGCACGGTTAAGTAAAATAGGATACTCATGTACAATTTCAGCTAAACATTCCCAAACTTCATTTGTTTCTGCTTCAATTAATCTTTTAGCAGATTTTAATGTAGTTGCGTACCCTTTTTCTTCAAGTTTTGCCATTAAATGCGGTTTAAATAACTCAATCGCCATAACTTTTGGAAGTCCACATTGATCCATGTTTAAAGAAGGTCCAACAACAATTACAGATCGTCCAGAGAAATCCACACGTTTACCAAGTAAATTTTGTCTAAATCTTCCTTGTTTACCTTTAATGATTTCTGATAAAGATTTTAAAGGTCTTTTATTTGCACCCTTAACAGCATTAGCAGTTTTTCCATTATCAAATAATGCATCAACAGCTTCTTGTAACATTCTTCTTTCATTTCTAATAATGATTTCAGGAGCGTCAAGTTCTGTTAATCGTTTAAGTCTATTATTTCTGTTTATTACTCTTCTGTATAAATCATTTACATCAGAAACAGCAAATTTACCACCATCAAGTGCAACTAATGGTCTTAAATCAGGCGGAAGAACTGGTAATTGAGTAAATACCATCCATTCAGGTCTGTTACCCGATTTAATAAAGTTTTCAACAACTTTTAATCTTTTGATAATTGTTTTTCTTTTAGCTTCTGATTTAGTAGCTTTCATTTCTTCTTTTAATGTAACTAATAGTTCCATTAAATCAAGGTTAGCTAATAAGTCTCGAATAATTTCTCCACCCATTTTAGCTTCAAAACCAGTATGCTCAAATAAATCATATACCGTTCTGTATTGTTCTTCATTTAAAATATCAAATTTAGATATTTTTTTAGTAGCATTGTTATCATAGAAAGACTCACCCGCTTCTGAAACAATATATGCTTCATAATATAGTACTCTCTCTAAGTCTTTTAATTTAACACCCAATAAAGTACCAATTCTAGTTGGTAATGAACTTACCATCCAGATATGAGCAACAGGAGCTGCTAAATCAATATGTCCCATACGGTGACGTCTTACTTTAGATGATGTTACTTCAACACCACATTTTTCACACACAACGCCTTTGTATCTCATCTTTTTGTATTTACCACAAAGACATTCATAATCTTTAACTGGTCCAAAAATTTTCGCACAAAATAAACCATCACGTTCTGGTTTTAACGTTCGGTAGTTGATTGTTTCTGGTTTTTTAACTTCTCCAGAAGACCAAGAAAGAATTTTCTCTGGACTTGCTAGTTTAAGTTGAAAAGCTGAAAAATCGGTTGGTCTATCTAACTCTTTAATTTCAATAGGTTCTAACATAATATCTTTTTTACTCATTGTTTTCTACCTCTTTAAATATTTCAACATCTAATCCAAGAGCTTTAAGCTCTTTTGTTAATACGAAGAATGTTTCAGGAACACCTGAAGCGGGAACATTTTCACCATTTGCAATAGCTCTATATGCTCTTGTACGTCCTTCAACATCATCTGATTTAGTCGTTAACATTTCTTTAAGAACAGCAGTTGCACCATATGCTTCTAAAGCCCAAACTTCCATTTCTCCAAATCTTTGACCACCAAATAAGGCTTTTCCACCTACTGGTTGTTGTGTTACAAGAGAGTAAGGTCCAGTTGATCTTGCATGTACTTTTTCATCAACAAGGTGATGAAGTTTAAGCATATACATATAACCCACATTAACTCGCTCTTTCATTTGATCACCTGTTTTACCATCAAATAATGCTGTTTTTCCATCAGAATCAATTTTTGCTAATTCAAATAATTTATCAAATTCTGCTTGTTGAACCCCATCAAATACTTGAGAAGCGAAACGAACACCTTTACACCAATCTCTACCATAATCAATTAAGTCATCATCACTTAATGCATCCATGAATGCTTTACCATTCATAAGTTTTGCAATAGATGCAATAGCAGTCATCTTAGCTCTAAGTTCAGCAATAAACTCAGTTTTTTTAGCATCAAAGATATCTTGAATTTGTGCTCCAAGTCTCTTACCAACTAATCCTAAGTGCACTTCTAGAATTTGTCCGATATTCATACGTGATGGAACCCCTAATGGGTTAAGAATAATATCTACTCCTGTACCATCTTCTAAGTAAGGCATATCAACTTCAGGAACAATATTAGAAACAATACCTTTGTTTCCATGTCGTCCTGCCATTTTATCCCCAACTTTGATTTTTCTCTTAGTTGCAACATAAACTTTAACCAATTTAATAACACCAGAAGCTAGAATATCATCATGTTCAATAACAACTAGTTTTTCTTCATGTTCTTCTCTTAATTCAGTCTTTTGTTTAATAAAATGTTCTTTTATAGTATTGTATTTTTTCTCAACAGTACCATCAAAAGAAGCTACTACTTTTTTCATAGCAAAACGGTTTACACTAGCTAAGGCTTCAATAGAAATCTTTGAACCTTTTTTGTATTCTTTTTCATCTAATTCTAAATCTTTTGATAATTCGCTTTCTGCTAATAAACCATTAATTTTAAGAATTTCTTCTCTATCTAACATAAGAAGTTTATCATGATGTCTAAGATCTAATTCTGCTTTTTCAGCTTCAATTTCTGCAATTGCTCTTTCGTCTTTTTCGTATCCTTTTTTAGTGAATACTTTAACATCAACGACAGTACCTTCCATAGAAGTAGAAGCATATAATGATTTATTAATAACATGCCCAGCTTTTTCTCCAAAGATTGCTCTTAATAAACGTTCTTCAGGAGTTGGTTTAATTTCACCCTTAGGAGAAACTTTTCCAACCATAATCATTCCAGGTCTAATGTAAGTACCTACTTTGATGATTCCAGAAGCATCTAAGTGTGTAATACTTTCTTCTTTAACACCAGGTAAATCTCTAGTAATTTCTTCATTTCCGTGTTTTAACTCTCTACATTCTAATTCTTTTTCATAAATATGAACAGAAGTAAAAGAATCTTCTTTAATTAACTTTTGAGATAAAACAATAGCATCTTCGTAGTTATAACCATTCCAAGGCATAAATGCAACCATTGCATTAACACCAACAGCTAATTCACCTCTGTCCATTGCAGGACCATCAGCTACTACTTGACCAGCTTCAATTTGTTGACCAGCTTTAATAGCAACTCTTTGACCAAAAGAAGTATTATTATTGGTTCTAACATTTTTATGCACTTCATATCTGTCAATAAATGCACCCTCTTCATCTTCACCTCTGATGTAGATGTTTTTTGAATCCGCTTTTTCAACAACTCCAGCACGATCAGCTTTAATAGCTTCCCAAGCATCTCTTGCAACAGTTTTTTCCAAACCAGTTCCAACTACAGGAGCATTAGGTCTTAATAATGGAACAGCTTGTCTCATCATATTTGATCCCATTAGGGCTCTATTCGCATCATCATGTTCTAAAAATGGAATTAATGAAGCAGCAACACCCATAACCATTTGAGAAGAGATATCAATTAAATCTACTTTTGATTTCTCAATAAGTAAGATTTCTCCATCTTGTCTTGCTTCAACAAGTGTTTCTAAAATTTTTCCTTTTTCATCAACTTTTGTAGAACCAGGTGCTATGAATAAACCTTCTTCTTGTGATGCTGTATAATAAGAAATATCATTAGTAACAATTCCATCAACTACTTTTTTATATGGTGCTTCAATAAATCCTAAAGGATTAACTTTTGCAAAAGTAGACAAGGTATTAATTAAACCAATATTTTGACCCTCTGGAGTCTCAACAGGACAGATTCTACCGTAGTGAGTAGGATGAACATCTCTTACTTCAAATCCAGCTCTTTCTTTAACAAGTCCACCTTCACCAAGTGCAGATAATCTTCTTTTATGCGTAACTTCTGATAATGGATTCGTTTGATCCATAAATTGAGACAATTGCCCAGATGTAAAAAACTCAGTAATAGTTGATGTAATCATTTTCGAGTTAACTAAATCATGAGGCATAATGTCTTCAAGCGTACCAGATAAAGTAGTCATTTTATCTCTAATAGCTTTTTGCATTTTAATAAGACCTGAATGTAACTCATTAGCAAGTAATTCACCAATAGCTCTAATTCTTCTGTTACCTAAGTGATCTCTATCATCAATATGACCATGACCTGCTTTTACTTTTATTAAATATTGTACTGTTTTAATAACATCTTCATAGGTTAATACAGTTACATACTCAGGAACATCAACACCAAGTTTGTGGTTCATTTTCATTCTACCAACTCGTGTTAAATCATATCTTTCTGGATCAAAGAATAATTTCTTTAAGAAGTCTTTTGCAGCTTCTTTAGTAACAGGCTCACCTGGTCGCATTACTTTATAAATTCTAATAGCAGATAAGTCATTCTCATCGTCTATGCCTTCAGTAATTTTAAGTAATTTTAAACTCTCTGAATCTGCTTTGAATGCATTAATAATAGAATCATCAACACCAGCAGCTAAATCATTAGCAATATCAAAATTATCAAAACCTAAGTCTAATAGTTTTTTTAATTTTAATTCATCTAAAGTAGATAAAGCATCGTATAATACTTCTCCAGATTCAGGATCAAAAATAGTAGATGCATTATGTCTTTCCATTAATAATTCTAATGGATATTCAACTAAGTCTAAACCACCTTCAACCAATGCTTTTGCTTTTCTAGCTGTTAATCTTTTACCAGCAGCAATTACAACATTACCTTTTTCATCTTTAATATCGTATTCAATTCTTCCAGTAAAATCTTCTGGATTAAACTTCGTTAAAAATTTATTATTTTGAATTTTAATATTAACAATTGGGTAAAACAATTTAATGATATCTTCTTTTGAATATCCTAAAGCTCTAAAAAGAATAGTAACAGGTACTTTTCTTCTTTTATTAATTCTTACATACAAAATATCTTTTGAATCGTATTCAAAATATAACCATGAACCACGATCTGGAATAATTTGCCCAGTATAAATTAATTTATTACCAGCAGTATTAGATTCTTCTTCTTTAAAAATTACACCTGGAGATCTGTGAAGTTGATTAACAACAACTCTTTCAACACCATTTACAATAAATGAAGTTCTGTCCGTCATTAAAGGAATTTCACGAACAAATAATTTTTGTTCTTTCATATCTTTAACGCCGATTTTTTCACCAGTATTTTCGTCAATTTCCCAAAGGGTTAAACGAACAATAATTTTTAAAGGAATTGAGTATGTTAAACCTCTAACCATAGCTTCTCTAACATTGTACTTAGGTTTTCCAACTTCAGATCCTAAATAGTCTAAAGTAAGTCTGCTTTGTGCATCGTGAATAGGGAAAATAGATTTAAATACTTTTTCTATTCCTGCTAGGGTTCTGTCGTCATAACCAACCATAAGAAAATTGTCGTAAGAATTTTGTTGTAGTTGTAATAAGTTAGGTATCTCAATTTGTTGCGGATTTTTAGCAAAATCAACTCGAAGTCTATTACCAGATTTTAAAGAGTTTAGCATTGTTGGCCTTATTAAAATTTGATTTTTTTTGCTTTATGGTATAAAGCACAAAAGCATCCCAAAAGGATAAGCTTAAAATTCATTTGAATTCTAAGCTTAGCCCTCATAGAGATGCTCGATTTACACGAGGCTAATGCCTCGTATAACAGTAAATAGTTAAAATAATTATTTAACTTCTACTTTAGCTCCAGCTTCTTCTAAAGCAGCTTTTGCAGCTTCAGCGTCTTCTTTAGAGATTCCTTCTTTAATAGTTGATGGAATGTCTTCAGCAGCAGCTTTTGCTTCTTTTAATCCTAAACCAGTTAATGCTCTAATTGCTTTAATAACATTAATTTTCTTAGCACCAGTTTCAACGATAACTACGTCAAATTCAGTTTTTTCTTCAGCAGCTTCGCCACCAGCAGCAGCTCCACCAGCTACAACAGTAGGTTGTGCAGATACTCCAAATTTTTCTTCAAATTCTTTAACTAATTCAGATAATTCTAATACTGATAAGTTAGAGATATATTCTAATACGTCTTCTCTAGAAATTGCCATTTAAGGTCCTTTTATTTTTTAATTTTGTTTTGTTCCAGCTAGTATAAACTATGCTGCTTCTTCTTCTTTTTTCTTCATTAAGTTGTCTAAACCAGTTACTAAACATCTAGCAGGTGCAGTCCAAACAGATAATAACATACCAAGAAGTTCGTCTTTAGATGCAAGTTTAGCGAATTGGTTAACAGTTGCAAGAGATGCAATTTTACCTTCGATAATCCCCGATTTAATTTCAAACTTATCTTTCATTGTAGATGCAAAAGTATCAGCTACTTTACAAGCAGTAACTTGATCTTCTGACCATACAAAAATATTGTTTCCACTTAATTCAATATCACCTAATTGCGCATTTTTTACAGCAACTGTAACCAATGAGTTTTTAGCAACTTGAACAGTAGCACCAGCTTCTTTAGCTGCTGTTCTTAATGTTTCTAACTCTTTATGTGAAACACCATTGTACCCACAAACTACTACAGCTTGAGATTCTTTGAATTCACCAGTTAAAAAATCAATTATTTCAGATTTTTGTTGTTTGTTCATTAATAATTCCTCCCTTCAAAACATGAAACTTCAAAAGGTTTTACAAAGAATGGGAAGCATTCTTAACCTTTTTTCTCCAGTTTTATATCAGTGCTTTGTAACACTCAAAAATAAAGACTTTGTCTTTACTATTGAATCTTAAAAAGAAAACTTAAATAAGAGTAAAAACTCTTATTTAAGGTCCATTAATGCTAATGGTTCTAATTGAATCGAAGGACTCATAGTTAAAGAAACAACCGCTCTAGTATAAAATCTACCTTTTGCAGTTGAAGGTTTAGCTTTATTAATAGCAATTAAAAATGCTTCAATATTTTCTTTGATTGCATCTTCTGAAAAAGAAACTTTTCCAACAGCTGCTTGCATATTACCTTTTTTATCAACTCTATATGTAACTTGACCACCTTTAGCATCACTTACAGCTTTAGTTACGTCCATAGTTACAGTACCAACTTTAGGATTAGGCATTAAACCTTTTGGTCCTAAGATTCTTCCTACTTTTCCAACAATACCCATACAATCAGGAGTTGCAATTAATACATCAAAATCAATTTTACCAGCTTGAATATCAGCAGCTAATTCATCATTACCAACGATATCAGCACCTGCTGCTTTTGCTTCGTCTATTTTAGCACCTTTAGCAAAAACTGCAACTCTAACAGTTTTACCAGTACCATTTGGAAGAACAACTGCACCTCTGATCATTTGATCAGCATGTCTTGGATCTATATTTAAATTAAGTGAAACTTCAACACTTTCGTCAAACTTAGCAGATTTTAAATCTTTTAACTTAGCTACTGCTGCTGTTAAATCATATTGTTTACTCTCTACTTTTTCTACTAGTGCTTTAAATCTTTTTGAAACTTTTGCCATTTTTATCTCCGCAATATTTTATTTGTTATGAATGTAAAATTCATTTTGCTACCAGCGCTTTAAGTCAGCTGGTAAGACTATTGTTAAAGTAGAATTATTCTACTTCAACTCCCATAGATTTAGCAGAACCAGCAACAATTTTAGCTGCTTGTTCTTCATCATTTGTATTTAAATCCGCAATTTTCATTTTTACAATTTCCATTACTTGATCTTTAGTTAATTTAGCAATTTTATTTTTTGCTGGGTTCTCAGAACCTTTTTTGATTCCTGCAACTTTTTTAATTAAATCAGTCATAGGTGGTTGTTTTAATTCAAATGTAAAACTTTTATCAGCATAAATACTAATTACAACTGGAATTTTGAATCCCGCTTGTGATTTTGTTTTTTCATTGAACGCTTTACAGAATTCCATGATATTTACGCCTCTTTGACCTAATGCAGGTCCTACTGGTGGTGATGGGTTAGCAGCTCCAGCTGGTATTTGAAGTTTTAATATTCCCGCTAATTTTTTTGCCATTGTGTTTCCTTTTAATTTTAAATGTATTTAAATATATTAATGTTAGCCATTAGGCAAGAAAACTATAGAAGAAGCTAAGTTTTATTGCCTAATGACTACGTTGATCTCTTATACTACTCGTTCAACTTGAGTATAAGAGATTTCTACTGGTGTATTTCTTCCAAAAATTGAAACATTCAATTTAATGATTCCTGATCCTAAATCAAAGTCTTCTACAACTCCATTAAAGTTAGCAAAAGGTCCTTCTTTAATTCGTAACATTTCACCCTCTTCAAAAGAAACTTTAGGTCTTGCAGCTGCTCTGTTTTCTACCTTGTCTAAAATGGCTTTAACATCTTTGTCACTTAAAGGTGTAGGTCGCTTAGACTCACCGATAAATCGTCCAACTTTAGACATTGATTGGATTTTATGCCATAAAGCAGTATCTAAATCAATTTGCGCAAAAGCATATGCTGGATACAAAGGTTTTTCAACTACTGACTTAACTCCACGTCTTACTTCAATTAAATCTTCAGTAGGAACCAAAACTTTTAGTATTTGATCGTCTCCCATTTCTTTAGCAAGTGTTTCAAGTGCTCTTTTAACAGTAAGCTCACTACCTGAGTGAGTTTGAATTGCGTACCATTGGTGTGCCATTTATTAATCCTTAGTTTATTACAGCTGATAAGCTTACTGACATGATTGCATCAATTAGTGCTAAAAACAATGAAATAACAGTTACAACAACAAAAACAGAAATAAATGCTGTTCTTATTTGTTCTTTAATAGGAAATATTACTTTTTGTATTTCATCTTTTGCATTTTTATAATAGTTTTTAAGTTTACTCACAATCAACTCCAATAATTTTTAGCTTTTATAATTCTTTGAAAAGAAGTTATTAACTACTTTTTAAAAATTTACATCTACAAAATAGAATACTACATATCTGTTTTGGAAAGAGATTTTACTGAAATTTAGCTTATATAAAGCTTATATAAAAGAGTTTTTTTGATTTTAAAGTGGATTGTTTTTTTAAAAAAGTGGCAGGTCAGGAGGGACTCGAACCCACAGCCATCGGATTTGGAATCCGGCGCTCTACCATTGGAGCTACTAACCTATTGTGTATATTTTAAGAAACTCAAAAGAGTTAAAGAAAAGTCTTACGACTTTAATTTAATCTCTTTATGAATTGTATGTTTTTTTAATCTAGGACTATACTTTTTAAGAGCCATTTTCTCAGTGTGAGTTTTTGGGTTCTTATACGTTGTGTAGTTAATGTCTCCACTTTCTTCACATTTTAGACCGATTTTTATTGCTGCTCCATTACCCATAATAATTCCTTACTTAGTAATTTCGGCTACAACACCAGCACCAACAGTTCTTCCACCCTCACGGATAGCAAACTTAGTACCTTTTTCTAAAGCAACAGGAGAAACTAAAACAACGTTCATTTCTACGTTATCTCCAGGCATAACCATTTCAACACCTTCTGCTAAAGTAACAGAACCTGTTACATCAGTAGTTCTGATGTAGAATTGTGGTCTATAACCAGAAAAGAAAGGAGTATGTCTTCCACCCTCTTCTTTAGAAAGAATATAGGCTTCACATCTGAATTCAGTATGAGGAGTAATTGTACCTGGCTTAATTAAAACTTGACCTCTTTGTACGTCTTCTTTTTTAGTACCTCTTAAAAGAATACCACAGTTATCACCAGCTTCACCTTGATCCATTTCTTTTCGGAACATTTCAACACCAGTTACAGTTGTAGTTTGAGTATCAACAATACCAACGATTTCAATTGATTCACCAACTTTGATGATACCAGTTTCAATTCTACCAGTTACAACAGTTCCTCTTCCTGAGATTGAGAAAACATCTTCAACAGGCATTAAGAAATCTTTTTCAGTTTCTCTTTTAGGAGTTGGGATGTATGCATCAACTGCATCCATTAATTCCATAATTTTAGCAGTCCACTCACTGTCATTTCCAGCTTTAGCTTCTTCTAATGCTTGAAAAGCAGATCCAGCGATAATTGGAGTATCGTCACCTGGGAAGTCATACTGAGATAATAACTCTCTGATTTCCATTTCAACTAATTCTAACATTTCTTCTTTATCTTCGTCGTCTAATTGATCTTCTTTGTTCATGAAAACAATGATGTATGGAACACCAACTTGCTTAGATAATAAGATATGCTCTCTAGTTTGTGCCATAGGACCATCAGTCGCAGCAATAACTAAAATAGCACCATCCATTTGAGCAGCACCAGTAATCATATTCTTAACGTAATCCGCATGTCCTGGACAATCTACGTGAGCGTAGTGTCTAGTTTCAGTTTCATACTCAATATGAGAAGTAGCAATAGTAATTCCTCTTTCTCTTTCTTCTGGTGCATTATCGATTTGATCGTAATCCATCATTTCTCCACCCATTTTAGCAGTTAATACTGCAGAAATAGCTGCTGTTAAAGTAGTTTTACCATGATCGACATGACCAATAGTACCAATGTTAACGTGTGGTTTGTTACGTTCGAATTTTTCTTTTGCCATAAAATTGCCTTTAATGTTTTTATAACCCTCTGAGTAGATAAGCCCAATAGCTTCTCTATTCAGAGGGGAGTTTATTGTATATTTATTTAAATATAAATACCAACAAGTTTTTTGTCGTGACATTATACATAAATAAACATAAAATTTGTATTATTTAAAATACTCTTGTTTCTTACTATATTAATTGGAGCGGGAGACGAGACTCGAACTCGCGACAATCTGCTTGGAAGGCAGAGGCTCTAGCCAACTGAGCTACTCCCGCTTAAATTAAAATGGTGGGGAGAGAAGGACTCGAACCTTCGAAGCCGTAGGCGAGGGATTTACAATCCCTTGGATTTGACCACTCTCCAACCTCCCCGGTTGAATGAACTAAATAAATAGTTCTTTGTTATAAAATGGAGCTAGTGATAGGAGTTGAACCTACGACCTGCTGATTACAAATCAGCTGCTCTAGCCAACTGAGCTACACCAGCGTCCAACAATTTAATGGTGGCGCGAGACAGAATCGAACTGTCGACACAAGGATTTTCAGTCCTTTGCTCTACCGACTGAGCTATCGAGCCATCTTAAATTGGATTGAAATTATATATATTTTTGTTTAATTTAACCTTAAATTTTTAACAAATTCTTTAAATATATTTCCTCTTTGCGCATAAGAGGTGAATTCGTCCAAAGATGAAGCAGCAGGAGAAAGGATTCCAACCGATTTTAAATCTAGTTTTGAGTCAATTTTTTCCAATGTTTTTATGTAATTTCCTTCATAAAAATATGTAAAAGAATATTCTTGGCATAATTTAATCAAGCGTTTATAATTACTTCCCATAATAAATATTTCAAGATCAAAGTCTTTTAAAAATTCAAATAAAGGTCTTAAGTCTGCCCCTTTATCATCTCCTCCTAAAATTAAATATATTTTTTTATCCTTATACGAGCCTAAACCACTTATTGTGGCATCAATATTCGTCCCCTTTGTATCATTTACCCATAAGCGGTTTTTTTCATCTCTTAGCTCTTCTAATTTATGTTCATCAATAGTAAAACTATTAATCTTTTTATAATCTTTTTCATCAAATAATATTATTTTACATGCCATGGCCAAAATGGCATCCATTAAAAATGGTTCTTTAAAATCTACCTCATTTTTTGTAATTCCAAATTCATCACAAAGATCTTGTGCATTCTTATAAGTAATTTTACATGCTTTACTTGGGTAATCTTTATACGCTTGGGGAATGATTGCAATTTCACCCTCTAACATTGAATCAAGAGGTTTTAATTTCGCTTTTATATATTCATCATAAGAACCGTGCCAGGAGATATGGTCTTCTGAAATAGGTAATAATACATATAAGTTAGGTTTTGCTTTATTTGTGTAATGTAGGGTAAAAGACGAGGTTTCAAGAATCCAAATATTTTTTTTCTCATCAAGTGAGCACAGAGGAACACCAATATTTCCCCCATACACAGAGCCTTTATCTTCTAATAAATGCTGCAACATTTGAGTTGTTGTTGTTTTCCCGTTCGTTCCAGATATCCAAATACTATAAGGCATAACAGAAGAAAATAAATCATAATCACTTTGAATATTCTTACATTCTTTTAACATTTCATTGTAAGGAGGTATTCCAGGACTTACAACAGTTATATCAGAAGATTTTTTATCATAAGATGAGAAATCACTTTCATCGTATAAAATTACATTTGAAAACTTCTTTTTTATAGCTTGGGCAGTTATTCCTTTGCCCAAGACTCTTATTATATTATTTTCCATTATCTTATTTTTAAACTCATGAGAGCAAAGAGATTTGCCATAAAAGATATTATCCAAAAGCGCACAATGATTTTATTTTCTTTCCAACCTTTTTCTTCAAAATGATGATGAATAGGTGCCATTAAAAAAACACGCTTTTGCCTTAATTTAAAAGAGCCCACCTGTAAAATAACAGATACTGTTTCTATAACAAAAATAAAACCTATAAGAATTAATAGTACTTCACTTTTACAAGCGATTGCCATATATCCCATAAAAGCTCCAATAGGTAAAGAACCAGAATCCCCCATGAAAACCTGTGCGGGATGAGAATTAAACCATAAAAAAGCGATTAATGAGCCAATAAATGCAGCCCCTAATATAGTAAGCTCCCCTATAATTTGAATATTTGGTAATAATAAATACGAAGCAATAATAGAATGCCCCGTAATATACACAATTGCAGATAAAGTAAAAAAAGCTATAACAGAAGGAACAGTAGCAAGTCCATCTAAACCGTCTGTTAAATTAACGGCATTGGACGTACCTATCATTACAAAAATCCAAAAAGCAATAGAAAAATAGCCCATATCAAAAATTGGTAGTTTATAAAAAGGTGTATACAACTCTGTAGAATGGTTATAACTTAACAATACAACAACAACAATAAGTGCGGCTAAAAATTGTAAAATCAATTTAGCTCTTGAACTTAAACCCGCTGAATTTGACTTATGCATCAGTTTTGCTAAATCATCTTTAATACCAATTAAAGAGAACAAAACAATAGTGATTAAGCCCCCAAACACATAAAAATTATTCAGTTTTGCTGTTAATAACGTAGCAATTAACATAGAGAAAATAAATACAACTCCACCCATTGTAGGAGTTCCCACTTTTGTTTGGTGATTTTGGGGCGCTAATTCATAAATAGGTTGTCCAGAGGATCTGGCTTTCGCCCATTTAATAAATTTTGGCATTAAAAAAAGTGTAAGAAAAAATGCTATAAAAAACGCAATACCTGCGCGTACTGTAATATATTGAAAGATGTTAACATCCATATGTCTGTAAAACCAATAAAACAAATTAAAACCTTCTTTTTAGGAAAATAATTCCTATGTTGTTACAAACCCCAAGTACCTCTTTGCTCTAAGCAATGTCTTCAGCAGATATAGGAGTAAGTTTTGATATAATCGCGTAGATTATATTATATATTATATTGAAAAGGCTTTAAATAATGACAAATAAAACATTACTTGTAATAACAGACGGTATTGGACATAATGTAGAAAATACATTTAATGCATTTACAAATGCCAAAACACCATGTTATGACAAGCTATTTAAAAGCGTTCCGAATTCACTTATTCATACTTACGGAGAACATGTAGGTTTACCCAATGGACAAATGGGAAATTCAGAAGTAGGTCATATGACTATTGGAACTGGAAGAGTTTTATATCAAGATTTAGTAAAAATCAATAAAGCAATCAAAGAAGATGAATTAAAAAACAATGAAGTATTAAAAAGTACTTTAAAAAGTGCAAATACGGTTCACATACTTGGCTTATTAAGTGATGGTGGAGTGCACTCACATATTTCACACATTATTGCATTAGCTCTTATTGCTTCTCAAACAAATAAAAAAGTAAAACTTCACTTAATTACAGATGGAAGAGATGTAGCACCCGATTCATGTGAATCTTATGTCAAAGAAATTTTAAGTATTTGTGATGAAAATATTAGTATTGCAAGTATTTCTGGTCGTTATTATGCAATGGATAGAGATAATAGGTGGGATCGAATACAAAAAGCTTACGATTCAATTGCATTTGCAAAAAAAACATCAAGTGAAGATATCTTAACTTATATTTCTAAGTCTTATGAAAATGATATTTACGATGAGTTTATTGAACCTTGCACGTTTAATAATTATGAAGGGTTTTCTTCTGATGATGCAATCATTTTTGCTAACTTTAGATCTGATAGAATGAGAGAAATGTCTGCTTGTATAAGTGATGCTACATTTAATGAGTTTACTCGTTTTAATAAAAACCTATACATTGCAAGTATGACGCAATACAATAAGAACCTGCCCTTGCCTATTATGTTTCCAAAAGAAATACCTCTTAATACCTTAGGAGATGTAATTGCTGATGCGGGATTAAGCCAAGTGCATACTTCTGAAACAGAGAAATATGCTCATGTAACTTTTTTCTTTAATGGAGGTGTGGAAGAACCTTTATTAAACGAAAAAAGAATTTTAATTCCTTCTCCAAATGTTGCTACTTACGATATGAAACCTGAGATGTCGGCGATTGAAGTATGTGATGCTGTTATTTCTTCTATGGAAGAAAACAATGATTTTATTGTTGTTAATTTTGCAAATGGTGATATGGTTGGACATACAGGCTCTTATGATGCAGCTATTAAATCTGTAGAGGTAGTAGATGCGCAATTAGAGAGAATAATAAAAAAAGTAGAAGAATTAAACTATAATCTTATTTTAACATCTGATCATGGAAACTGTGAAAAAATGAAAGATAAAAATGGCAAAGTGTTAACAAACCACACTGTAGGCGATGTTTTTTGTTTTGTAATAGCTCCCAATGTTAAAAAAATAAACAATGGTTCTTTAAATAATATTGCGCCAACTGTACTTAAATTAATGAATCTACCAATACCAACAGAAATGGATAAGGCTCTATTTTAAGATAGAGTATAATATAAAAGATTATTTATAGATTTTTAAAGAATTTAAATATTGTAGGCCAAACAAAGGATATTAATAAATGAAATATGTATTAGGTTTTTTTGCAATTCTTAGTTTAAGTATTGCTTCATGGATAATATATTTATATGCAAATATACGATTTGATATTGATAAGGTTATTAACTATAATCCTCCTTTAACCACACAATTTTTTGATAAAAATGGTGAGTTGGTTGCAAATATTTTTCAGAAAGAACATCGTTTATATGTCAAGTACGATGATATTCCACCACGTATTATTGAAGGTTTAATTGCAATTGAAGATACTATGTTTTTTGAACACAATGGAATTAACTTAGACGCAATATCAAGAGCTATTATTAAAGATATAAAAGCAAGAAAACTTGTAGAAGGTGCTAGTACTCTAACCCAACAACTTGTAAAAACACTTGTATTAAGTAGAGAAAAAAAGATTTTACGTAAAATCAAAGAAATTTTATTAACACTAAGATTAGAAACCATTTTAAGTAAAGAAGAAATTCTTGAGAGGTATTTAAATCAAGTTTATTTTGGACATGGTTATTATGGTATTAAAACAGCCGCTTTAGGATATTTTAAAAAAGAACTGTATGAACTGTCTTTAAAAGAAATAGCTATGTTAGTAGGGCTTCCACGAGCTCCAAGTTTTTATGACCCTACACGAAATTTAAAATTCTCCCTTGCGCGCGCAAACCAAGTGATAAGAAGAATGCACAAAATTGGTTGGATTAATAAAAACGAATACAATGCTTCTATTACTGATGTTCCTATTGTATATAAACAAACACTTACTCAAAATAAAGCACCCTATATTATTGATTATGCATTAAAACAATTAAAGAATAATGTAAAAGACTTAAAAACTTCTGGCTATAAAGTGCAATTAACAATTGATTTAAAAGCACAACAAATCGCAAGAGAAGGCTTAAATCATGCCCATGCATTAATTTTAAAAAGAGATGTGAAAAGTTTTGAAAGAGATAAGATAGCTTATGTAAAAGCAAAAGAAAAAATAAGAAAGTTAAAAATAAAAGTAGAAAATGGTACCTTTACTCTTCCATCTAAATATGACGAAGAAGGAAAAGAGATTGAGGATTGGGTTAATCCCTTAGCTATTCCTAAAAAACTAGCTTATATAAAAGAGAGAGAAGTAATAGATGAAGAAACAGGAATAAGCACAATGGAACTTATTTCTACTCATGTAGATACCTTAAATGCTGCGCAAATAACTATTGAGAGCTCAACAGGTAAGATTATTGCAATGCTTGGGGGAATTGATTATAAAAAATCCTCATTTAATAGAGTAATTCAGTCACAAAGACAACCAGGATCTTCTGTAAAACCTTTCTTATATCAAAAAGCATTAGACAGTGGATACTCCCCAGCTACAAATTTAATTGATATTTCTAGAACCTATGATTATAAAGATGGAGATGAAGAGAAGAAATGGCAACCAAGAAACTATGAAGGAAACTATAAGGGATTTATTCCTTTAAGAGAAGCATTAGTACACTCAAGAAACCTAGCAACAATAAATTTAGTAACCGATTTAGGAATAGATGTTGTTTACAATGGGTTAAAAGAATATGGAATGAAAAAAATTCCTTTTGATTTATCAATTACACTTGGTTCTTTTGCAATGTCACCTTATAAACTCTCACAAGCATATTCAATGTTCTCCAATAATGGAGTGCAAGTTAAACCTTATCTTATAAGCAGTATTACCAATAAAAAGAATACAAAAATAATATTTGAAAAAGAAGAAACCTATATTACCTCACCTGCCCAAAGTTATTTAATGACAAGTATATTACATGATACGGTAGTAAGAGGAACAGGCCGAATGGCAAGAGTTAAAGGCTTAGAAATTGCTGGAAAAACGGGAACAACCAATAACAATGTAGATGCATGGTTTTGTGGATATACTCCAAGTATGCAAACCATTACGTGGTTTGGAAACGATGATAATAAACCTATGGGAAAAAGAGAAACAGGAGGAAGAGCAGCAGGACCTGCTTTTGCTTATTTTTATAAAAACTATTTAAAAATACATCCAGAAATTCCAAGAAAGTTTATAAAACCAGAAGAAGTTAGAACATCTATAATCAATGGAAAAAAAGAATACTTTACTGATATTTCAAAATTACCTGAGATTATAAGCGTGCCACAAAATGAAGAAGAACAAATAGAGTTTTAATATTTTCTTTTATCTAAAAAAGGACAAACATATTTGTTTGTCCTTTTTTTTTGCAAAAAAAAAGTGAACAGAAACTGTTCACTTTTTTATATCAACTTCTTCTTAACAAGAATAAGTTGATTTAAATTCAAAAGCAGTTGGTCTAGCTTCATCAGGCCAAACTTGTGTTTCAAATTTATAGTGTTGATACGTATCAACCATATCTTTTGTAAAAGCTGGTAATAAAAACTCATTGTCTCTAATTAGAGCTTCAAGAGAACCTCTTAAAGTATGAGGCATTTGAGGAATATTTCTTTCTCTAATTTCATCTAAAGGCATTTCAAATAAATCTTCATCCATTGGACCAATTGGTTCAATTTTATTGTTAATTCCATCAAGTCCAGCCATCATCATAGCAGCAAATGCTAAATAAGGACAAGCAGCAGAATCAGGAAATCTCATTTCAATTCTAGTAGCTTTTTCACCAGCACCATAAGGAATTCTACAAGCAGCAGATCTGTTTTGAGAAGAATAAGTCAAAATTGAAGGTGCTTCAAAACCTGGAATTAATCTTTTGTATGAGTTTGTTGTTGGGTTAGTAAATGCTGCAACTGCACGAGCATGTTTAAATACTCCACCAACATAATGTCTAGCCATTTCAGAAAGGTTTCCGTATTCACCTTCTTTATAGAATAAGTTTTTACCATCTTTCCAAATTGATTGGTGAACGTGCATACCATTACCATTATCACCATATAAAGGTTTAGGCATAAATGTACAAGACGTACCATTTAAGTGTGCAACCATTTTACAAACATATTTGTACTTTTGCACGTTATCAGCAGCTTCAATTAGACCATCAAAA
>Ga0105359_10000384_pt1 | contig 35984 bp, 31 predicted proteins | sample GOMGulsemesocosm_6_FD_83659 | JGI IMG/M metagenome (GOLD analysis project Ga0105359, IMG submission 83659) | Methane-oxidizing microbial communities from mesocosms in the Gulf of Mexico - GOM8C Gulf of Mexico | ecosystem: Environmental > Aquatic > Marine > Cold seeps | place: Gulf of Mexico...
AAGTTATCGGTGTTGTGAAAGATGTCCCTATATTCCAGATAAATGCATATGCCGATATTTGGGTGCCTTTATTCGCTAATCCCTCGACCGCATTTACCAAGCAAGCATTGGGAGGTTACATGGGTCTCATCATGGCCGAAACCTCAGTCCAAGTTCCAGCAATGCGCAGTGAGTTTAATAAGCGATTGTCTGCTTATAAACATCCAGACCCTAAAAAATGGCCAACGATAAATGCAACGGCAAACAGCAAATTTGAACAGTTTGCCCGATTATTTGATAGAAACTTAGAGGCAAAACCAAAAACAAAAGAGCTTACAATCGGCATTATTGCGGCGATAGTTTTGTTTATGCTGCTGCCTACCATTAATTTGGTGAATTTAAATATAAGCCGCATTTTAGAAAGAGCCTCAGAAATAGGCGTTCGAAAAAGTTTTGGGGCTCGATCAAGTCACCTTATCAGTCAATTTTTGTTAGAGAATATTATTCTAACCTTCATTGGCGGCGTCATAGGGTTTGCCCTGTCTTTATTAGTGATGTATTTCATATCCTTTAGCGGCTATTTTCCTTTCCATAGCTTTGAGATTAATTTTAGAGTACTAGCATCTGCTATCACCGTCATTGTGTTTTTTGGTCTACTTTCAGGGGTATACCCTGCTTGGAAAATGTCACGAATGAATCCAATTAACGCCTTAAAAGGAGCAATTTAATGTTCGCACATATATTTAAAATGATGTGGCAACGTAAACGCGCCAACAGTCTAATAATAATAGAGATAGTCGTCGCTTTCGTGGTTTTACTGGCCGTTGTTTCTTTTATCCGCATCAGTTACGAAACCTATAGCGCACCACTGGGGTTTGAGTATAAAAATACGTGGGCAATAGAATTTGAACCCGACATTAAAGACAGAGCCCAAATAGCAACAACGGCGAAACAAACATTGCAGATTTTATCGCAATTACCCGAAGTCGATGATGCGCATACTATGTATTTTCCGCCATTTATTGGTGCAAGCTCTTCCACCGTGCTTGATTCAGACAATGGTGAGCTTTATATAGTCAGCACAGCAGTTACCGATGGCGGCCCACAAGCCATGGGCATGACTTTACTTGCTGGTCGCTGGCTTGACGAAAGTGATAATGGCCAAACTATTCAATCGGTGATCATTAATCAGCGCCTAAAAGAGGGACTCTTTGGCAATGCAAATGCCATCAATCAGGTATTTGATTATGAAGGAGATACAAAACTACGCGTGGTCGGTGTATTTAAAGATTTCCGTCAAATGGGTGAGTTTTCACCTGTGGGCAATTACATGATGTTTCGTACTAACTTAGATAATCCTAAAACTTTCTTTCGCGCTATTAATATCTGGGTTAAACCAGGAACGACACGGAACTTTGAAGAGAAACTACAAAAAATATTGCACCAAAGTGCTCCTAATTGGCAGTTTAAAGTCAATACCTGGGAGCAACTTAGAGACTCACATATAAGTAGTGGTATGGTCGCTCGTTTTGTTCCCGCTGTCATAGCGCTCTTTTTAATGCTGATGGTAGCCTTCGGCCTGCTAGGTGTCTTATGGCAAAATGTAACTAGGCGTACACAAGAATTAGGGCTAAGACGCGCTATGGGTGCTACGGCGACTATGGTTCAAATGCAAATTGTGTTTGAATTATTAGTCATCACCTTGATGTCAATAACAATTGGGCTTTTAATTGCAATACAGATTCCCATTTCTGGTGTTATTGAAACATTAACTTGGGGCATGTTTTTTCAATCAGTTACCATCAGTACGGTGATCATCATGCTACTATCGGTAGCTTGTGCATATTACCCCAGTTTAATCGCTACGCGTTATTTACCAGCAGATGCTTTGCATTACGAATAACCTAAGCAATGGAAAAGTGGCTTCGGCCACTTATCCACCATGAACAATAGACTTTTACATCATGAATAAAATGAGCAGAGAAAAAATACTTATTGTTGATGACGACCAATCGGTCATTAGCACCTTGTCATTTTTATTAAAAAAAAATAACTATATTCCTATTGCAGCTTATACCCCCAAGCAAGCGTTAGAGTTTATGCAAGAACATGAACCAGCCTTGATAATTAATGACATGAATTATTCACGGCAAACCTCTGGCGCTGAAGGCATGGAGCTTTTAGCAAATATTCGTGCGGCAAATGCGGACATTCCCGTAATTTTAATAACAGCGTGGGGATCGATTGATTTGGCGGTAGCTGGTATAAAAGCCGGCGCCACAGACTTTATCAATAAACCATGGAGCAATCAGCGGTTGCTACAAGTGGTTTCTACGGCGTTGGACTTAAGAATTACGCAATCAAGTCAGCATAAAAAAGAACTTAACAGGCAAGCGTTAGATCAAAAATATCAATTATCATCCATCATTGGCAAAAATGAAAAACTGCTACAAATTCTCACAACAATCGGGCGCATAGCCTCAACAGATGCCTCGGTACTTATTTTAGGTGAAAGTGGTACAGGTAAAGAATTAATCGCTAATGCAATTCATCAAAACTCCGCCAGAAGCCAACAAGCAATGATTAAAGTCAACTTGGGAGGTATTCCCGGCAGTTTATTTGAAAGTGAAATGTTTGGGCATGTTCGCGGGGCTTTTACTGACGCTAAATCCGATCGTGTGGGACGTTTTGAAATGGCCGACAAGGGTACTATCTTTCTTGATGAGATAGGCGACATGGACAAATCGAGCCAAGTTAAATTGCTCAGAGTCCTCCAAGATCAAACTTTTCAAGCCGTGGGCAGCTCGGCTAATCGCCGGTGCAACGTAAGAGTCGTTGCTGCAACTAATTGCGATCTTAACCAATTAATAGATGAGAATAAGTTCAGGGAAGATCTATTATATCGCTTAAACTTAATCACCATTACCCTGCCCCCATTAAGGGAGCGCCGCGATGACATTGTTGAAATAGCGCAACACGTTTTAACTCAGGTATGTTTACGTTACGGCCTAGGGACTGTCGGTTTAAGCCAGGAAGCACAATTGTGGCTTACTAAACAACGGTGGCCCGGTAATATTAGACAGCTAACACAAGCGATTGAACGCGCTGTTTTAGTTAATGATAACGATGAGCTTGACGTGCAATCATTTACTGATTCAGAGCGTCTTAGTGCGCCTAAAAGCCTTAGTTCAAATGAACTTCCAGTGGGCAGTATGACCCTTGAAGAAATGGAAAAGAGCATGATTAAACAATCACTCATCCAATACAATCACAATTTAACTCAAGTGGCCAATAATCTAGGTTTAACCCGACAAGCGTTGTATCGCCGCCTGGAAAAATACGGGATCATCGTGTGATATTAAAACACCAAATTTATGTATTACTTTCACTATTTCTTACTACGATCGCCGTGTTTGCAGGTTACTTTTATGTGAATAACCACTTGTTGATGTTTTACATTTGTGAGGCATTATTCTTACTATTCATTCCATTAGGTTTTATATTGGTCAATCGCGCCATGCTGCCAATGAAATTTGTAGAGAGCAGTCAGCAATTATTAGCCGAACAAGATTTATCCAATCGCATTCGCCATAGCGGCGATAAACAGCTTGATGTACTAGTTGACTCTTATAATCGTATGCTAGAGCACTTGCAACAAGAACAGTTAAAATTAGGAGAGCAAAGAGGTTTTTTCGATAGGCTATTACAAGCCACCCCCACGGGGATCATCATCTTTGACTTTGATTTGAAGGTATCTAATATTAACGCGGCCGCTTCTGGCATGTTGGCTATTTCAGAAGAAACAGCCAAAGGAAAATCCATAGAACAGCTCGATTCATCACTAGCCCATGCCATTGTAAAACAACAACATCAATCATCAATTATCAACTTGGTCGATGGACGGCGCTTTCGGGTACAGAGTTCGCAATTTTATGATCGTGGTTTTAAACGCCAATTCATGCAATTAACAGAATTAACACAGGAGCTGCATGCAAGCGACCGCAACGCCTATGAAACCCTAATTCGAATGATTAGCCATGAATTAAACAATACAATTGGCGCCACAAATAGCCTACTTGAAGCATGCCAAGACTATTGCTTACAGATGAATAGTGAAGATAGGGATGATTTTAGCGGCGCGTTAAAAGTGGTTATTGAGCGTAACTATAATCTATCTGCATTCATGAGACGCTTAGCCGATGTTGTTCATTTGCCCGTGCCGCAATGTGAACCAACAAACCTTGTTTCCCTAATTAACGCCACAAAAATCATGTTTAGTCAGCAATGTGCCAAACACAACATTAGTTGGGTTGGCCCCCATGAAACAGACACTTTTGTCGTTAACATTGATAATCACCAATTCGAGCAAGTGCTGATTAACGTGGTTAAAAATGCCTTTGAAGCGATTGAAAGTGACGGAACTATTAAGGTTAATTTACAAAAAAACTTAGGTAAATGTATTCTGAGTATTGAAGACTCTGCCGGTACTTTAAGTGCTATTGATGAGAGTCATTTATTTCAACCTTTTTATACCAACAAAGTCGATGGTCAGGGCGTTGGGTTAATGCTAAGTCGAGAAATTCTCAATAATCATGGTTTTAAATATCGATTTGAATGTGAGCATAACCTTTGGACGCGGTTTATTATTGAGATGCCTCTGCGTTAACTTTTTAAGATTAATCGCCTTTTTTAATGCCGATGTTGTGTGGTTGCCCTCCCCTATTTTAGAGGGGGAGGTAACCAATACAGGTTAATTAACATCAAATGTTTGTGCGCCATTAATGTCACCATCATTCTCCCAAACTGCATAGAGTGGATTGTTGACATCATCTAAATACCATATTGCCATAACTAGTTTTTTTTTATCGTTTGCAACAGATACTGTACCTGCATAGCTCTCATTAATTGAGGTGCGTAATAAACAGCTATTATAATTAACTTTCACCCCTTCTTGCCCCTCTGTAAATTCACTACACAGCGATAAATAGGCTCGGCGACTATCTTCATTCTTGTAGCTAATTGCCAGTTCATACTCTTGTTTGATCAGAAATGACTGAGCAACGATTAACTCTGCTGTAGAGTCATAAACCGCATTAGGATCTACGACTGGCACTGGTGTCGGTGTAACAACAGGCGTAGGTGTTGGGGTTGCAACAGGTGTTGGCGTTGGAGTGACTACAGGTGTTGGTGCAGGTGTAGCCGTTGAATCTGTGCCACCACCGCCGCCACCGCATCCCGCTAATAATAAACTCATCACAGATAACGCAGTTATATTTGTAATATTCATGATCTTCTCCTTATTGCTTAAACACATTTTTAGTCGTACTTTTTTCAGTGGTAAACCAATCGAGATTCAGTTGACCAGAAGAGGTGACATAACTATGAAAGTCAGGGTAAGCAAACTTGATATCCATGTATTCCACTGGATGTTCCCACTCATAGGGAATATTAATAGCCCATGGCATTCCGTTAGCATTAATGAAGTACTGTCCGTTTTCTGTATTTGATGCATCGTCGCCTCGGCCTAAAAAGTTATCTTGAAAAGCTTCAGTGGGTGCTTGGTTTTTAAGATGTATTTCGAACCTTCTTTCTGGCGCCTCACCAAATATATAGCTTCTCTCGTGTCCCTGTGAGGCGAAAATAAAGGGATCATAAGGAAAGTTAGCGACGTTAGTTTTAGTTACATTAGCCGTAAGCGGTATTTCTAACGAAAACGTCATTTGAATGTTTGAACCACATCCTGCTTCTGTTCTATAGTATTTACAATTTTCCCCCGCCGTCACAAAGTCCCATAGATCGTCCGCAATAATAAAGATTGCTTGTGTTCTATCTTGTTCAAGCGGTCCATCATTTTGCTCCACATCATTTATTTTGAAACTCAAACGGTTGGTATCTACTTGACTACGAAGTAATCCAGGCAACCTAAAGGCAAAACCATTGTGATAAGACGCTCCCATTGCAACAACCTCACCTTCAATTTTAACGCGCATTAAATTACCACCAGCGTCATATGAAGTAAGACGATAACGCACAACTAAGTCATTCATGTCGTAATCACCTTCAAGGGGCCAATTATCTTCAAAAGCCAACGTAGCCCAGCTATCAGCAGATGGATAATATGAAGTAGTGACATTTTGCTCAGCAATATCAACTTGATAATCCTCGACCTCACCATCAGAAACGCCTCCGACAGCCGATAAAGAAGCTTGAGAGCTCACTCTAAACCTTGACCAAGTGGTTCCCGTTTCACTCCATGTCGGTACATCATAAGCCACTACATTGCTGCCAGAAGTTACAGCTTGTGCCGTCATAATTTGCTCATCATCATCAAACTCACCATTGCGATCGAAATCTATCCAAGCATTTACAAAACCGTTAGATGACGCGTTTATATCAACAATAGCGGTGGTTCCCGCCTCAATAGTGGTAACAAAACTAACACCATCATTGTCATTAACCTCTGAACCATTATCGGCATAGGCATTTGGCTCACTCAGTACCACTCCTCCTAGAAATAAGGTGCCCTCTTCTGTGCCATGACGTGCACCATTATTATTGATGCTAGTCCCGTAAGAATCAGAAGCATCACCAAAGTCCGTTGTTGGCGACTCTGAAGAAATAATAGGAGCTAGTGCGCAGCGGGCGCCATCGTTATTACTAGAAGAGGGGCCATAAGCAAAAAACTCAGCCGTTGGATAATCCCAATTGGTGTTTACCCTAAAAATGTTACCGTCATTATTTCGGCTGATATATAAATTCCCAGTCACATCGAAATATACAGCCCCAAACACGCCAGATTGCCCTACATTACTTAGTTTTTCTGATGAACCTGTTTGAACATTAATTTTCCAAAGGTTGCCCCAACGGTCGACTGCGTATGCAAATCCATTGTCAGGGTGAAATGCCATATCATAAACAGCCAAATTGAGGAAAGATCCATTAACGACATTGCTAAATTCTAAATAATCAGCACTGCTTTCATCTAATGAAACGCGATATAAGCCGTAATTACTGCCCGGTCGGTATAAATAATAGGCATTTTCGTTAACGGCTATGTCGCCAACATAAAAACCTTTATCCGGTATGTTATCGAGCATAATGGGCGTGACTTCAAATTCATCGTCAATTCGTACGATAGAGCCATAATAATAATTGAACGCGTAGAGGTAACTGTCATGAACACTAAAAGCCAAAGCATTCATTTTTTGTTGATTCCAATCTACAGGAGAAATTTTCTCGTAAAACCCCGTAGCCAATTGCACGCCATATAAATTAGCGATCTTATCTTGGACTAAAAAAGCGTCATTTGGGCATTCAGTAAATGGATCTGCGTGTGCAGCAATGCTCGTCATCCCTATAGCAAGTAATAAACCCTGAGTTAATTTTTTCCTGGCTGAATTTAACATACTGAATCCCCTCAATAATGAATTAACAATATAACTAGTTCAGCAAAAAACAGGCCAAAAAATAAAGATTATAAATTTCAATTACTAATGAGTTTCCCGCGTGATTTGAATAAAAGGAACACTGAGATTTTCGCGTTTTAAAAATGCAAAATGATAAAGCAGCTAAAAGCTCACGCTCCATAAGTTGAACAATAAATGACTACTAACTAAAAGTTGAAAAAACGAAAGCGCCAATTAATCAGCATCTATTAATTGGGCCCTGATAAATTTATGTTAAATTTGTATAATTGAAGGTAATATAATTAGGTACTAACAAAAATTACGAATTTATTCGTATCGTAATTGAATTTTCCATATCCATGTTCTATCAGCTATTTATCAAAATTTTTCAAACTTTAAATTAGGCAAGTCACCATCATACACTTACATTTTAAAGGTTTTTTAACCATGAAAGAATTGTCAATTAAAGCCTTGATTATCTCAATTACCGTTGGACTAACGGGCATATTGAGTACCTATTATTCATCGGTTAAAGTTAGTAATAAGTTAACGTCTCAATATTATGTAGAACTTGAGCAATCAGCTAAGCAAGTATCCATTCGTTTCCAAGATGCAGTGGATCAATCTGTTAATGATTTACAGGCATTACAGGCTTTTTATAGTGCGAATAAACAGCGATCATCGAGCATTGAATTTAATCGATATATGGATATATTGAATATCGAAAGTCGCCACCATATTCAAGCATTAAGCTGGGTTCCTTTAATCAAACATGACATGCGAAATGATTTCGAAATACAGATCAAAAAACAATACCCAAATTTCGAAATTACCGAGCGAGATAATGATGGAAAGCTCATTGTTAGTCAAATAAAAGACTATTATACGCCTGTGACCTATATTGAGCCTTATCAAAAAAATAAGGCTGCTCAGGGATTCGATTTAAATAGCAGTGATACTCGGCGCGCGTCTTTAAATCACGCCAAAGCAACGGGTAAAATGACAGCTACGGCTAAGATTCGTTTAGTGCAGGAAAAAGAAGACTCATACGGTTTTTTGATCATTGCTCCAGTTCATAAGGAAGTAACATCTGGCGAAAATGATTCACTATTAATTAAAGAGCTCATCGGTTATGTCACTGGAGTTTTTCGAATTAATAACTTAATGGAAAATGCCAGACAGCAAGCAGACCATGAAGAATTTGTATTATCACTAGTGGATGTCGACGAAAAAACTGGAGGCCGTTTATATGGTACCCAGCATGATACTGTGGCTTTTAATTTTAATATCACCATCCCCGACCGACAGTGGAATCTCGAAATTTCTCTCAATGAATCATTACTTAAAGACGTGCAATCACCTCCAATCGTTTATTGGATATTACTCTCAGGTAGTCTTATAAGCCTATTACTCGCGATTAGTGTTTATGGTTTACAAATTGCAGTTTCGAGGGCAAAACACATCACGGTACTTAGTGATCAGCTTAAAAATCAAAATATTCAATTAGAGCAGATTGTAGAAGAAAGGACCCAATCTTTAGCTGATACAAATGAGCAACTAAACTCCCATGTTGATGAACTTGAAAGACAAGGTATTGAACTTTCGCACTTGATGGAGCAATCACAAAAAGAAAAAGTGAAGGCCCAGGAACGTGCTACCGCACTGGCACGTTCAAACAAAGATTTAGATGACTTTGCTTATGTTGCATCTCATGATCTCAAAGCCCCTTTACGAGGCATTGACCAACTAGCCAGTTGGATAGCTGAAGATATCCAAGAAGGTACTTTTGAAGAAGTACCTGAGAACCTGCAATTGATGCGTAGCCGAGTACAGCGTTTAGAGTTCCTACTAAATGACTTGCTTGCATACTCTCGCGCTAACAAACAGGAAGGAACAATCACAACAGTGCATTGCAATGCTCTCATTGAGGAGACATTCACTCTACTTTGCCCACCACCTCAATTCAAATTAACGATTGATGACAACCTGCCAGAGTTTTCAACAGTCAGCCCGCCGTTTGAACAAGTCATCCGTAACCTAATGAGTAATGCGATAAAACATCATGGACAGGAAGATGGACATCTTAAGGTGCGATATGAAGAACAAGAATCATTCTTTAAGTTCTATTTTGAAGATGATGGTGTGGGCATAGATGAAAATTATTACGATGATATTTTTCAAATGTTTAAAACCCTAAAACCCAGAGATGAAACGGAAGGAAGCGGTATGGGCCTTGCTTTATTAAAGAAAATTATTGAATACTATGGTGGTGAGATAAATGTATCATCCACTGTCAACGTAGGCAGTATTTTTTATTTTACTTGGCCTAAAGAAATAACGGATACCACATTAAATAACATGAAAGGATAATCATGCAAAATTATGAAGAAGTCAGCATTTTATTGGTTGAAGATGATGATATTGATGCTAAAGCCGTGCAAAGAGGCCTAAAGAAACTAAAGTTAGTAAACCCAGTTGTGAGAGTTAAAAATGGATTAGAAGCATTGGTTGCGCTACGTAATAAGCGTGCAATTCAAAGACCCAACATTATTTTACTCGATCTTAATATGCCAATTATGGGTGGTATTGAATTTTTAAAAGAAATTCGTAACGATCCACAGTTGCACGACTCGATTATATTTGTTTTAACCACGTCAAATTCCGATGAGGATCGCGTTGCTGCTTTTAAAGAGAATGTGGCTGGTTATATTGTAAAATCGGATGTTAAAGATGGGTTTGATAAAGTAATGAATATGCTTGACCATTACTGGCGTGTCGTTTTGTTACCAACGGACCCTAAATAAAACATTGAGGTTGTATTGAATATATTATTAGTTGATGACGATATCGTCGATCGTAAGTTAATCAAAAGAGCGCTAAGAAACGATATTAGTGTGACTAACATTCATGAGGTTTCTTGCGCAGTAGAAGGCTTAGAGATAGCTCAAAGTGGTTCTTTTGATGTACTGTTACTCGATTATATGATGCCTGAAATTGACGGTATCGAGATGGTCATCGCGTTAAGAGCACGGACAGACTTGGGAAAAACAGCCATAGTCATGATGAGTTCATCAGAAGATGATGACGTGGCCCTGTCATGCTTGCACGCAGGCGCTCAAGATTTTATTACAAAGAGTGAAATAACATCCTCGAAGTTAAAGCGCTCAATTTTACAAGCAAAAAAGCGTTTCGAAATGGAGAAAAAACTCCATGATAGTTTTTGCCAAGTGCGTGAACTCGCAGAAAAAGACTCACTGACCGGCCTGTCCAATAGATATCACTTTGAAGATGCACTTAAAATTTCCTTAGATAACAATATCAGAACCAACCAAATAATCTCTCTATTATTTTTAGACCTCGACCACTTTAAAAACATCAATGATACCTATGGCCATGACATGGGGGATCTTGTTCTGCAAGAAGTCGTTACTCGGATCAATAAATGTTTACGTGGTAATGAATTATTTGCACGCATTGGCGGCGATGAGTTTGCTATTTTGTTAACAGGTTTAAAAAGCGAAGCAGAGCCTACTTTAGTCGCGACACGCATTATAAAAGCATTATCTGAGCCATTGCTTATTAAAGAGCATGAGCTCCAGTGCGGCGTGAGCGTAGGCATTGCTTTATGCCCAAATAACGCGACAACAACTGACGCATTGATGAAATTCGCTGATATTGCGATGTACCGTGCAAAAAAGGAAGGACGCAATCAGTTTTGTTACTTTAAAGCTGATATGCAAATGCAATTTTCTCGTCATTATCAAATTGAAACAGCCCTTAAAAAGTCACTCGAAGATCAGAGCTTTGAGCTTCACTATCAGCCAGTCATCAATTCAAAGAGTCAAATATTAGAAGGTGCAGAGGCTCTTATACGTTGGCCGAGCTGTCCTTTTGAGTGTTTTCCAGATGAATTTATTCCTATCGCAGAACAATCACGCATTATTGATAAAATTGGAAGTTGGGTTTTAGATACGGCAATTAAACAATTATCAATTTGGCACAAGGCATCAAATAATTCACTGACTATGGCCGTCAATATTTCTGCGAAGCAGTTTAGTGATGAAAAGTTAATTCCTTACATCGAGCAGAAATTAGCGCATTATCAAGTACCTGCGAAGTCGCTAATTTTAGAAATTACCGAGACTGCACTTTTTGTTAATAATGCTGATAACAGCAAACATATTAAACAATTAAGTGAGTTAGGTTGTAAATTAGCATTAGATGATTTTGGCACAGGTTTTTCATCATTATCACACCTGGTAAACTTTCCTATTGATATCGTCAAATTAGATAAATCATTATTGCCCTCATCAATGGATGAGAGCAGGCACTTATCCATTGTAAAAGGTATTGCCTCAATGATTAATACGATAGGGTTACGGATAGTGGCAGAGGGAGTCGAAACACAATTTCAGCAAGAACTTTGTCATTCATTAGATATTGAGCACCTGCAGGGTTATTTATTTGATAAAGCCATGAGCGCAACCGATTTTGAACAGAAATGGCTGTAACCTAAATTAAATATTTTTTAAGCCTCTCCTTGGTGAGTGTCATTAATTAATGACACTCAATCAATAAAGGTTCAACCTTCAAGTATCACATTCCTTGCACTTTAATGAGTCCCCCCTCCTTTGAAGTATTAATTATCCAAGAATAAAATAATCTATAGAAAATAAGTGCAAAACCTACCCTTCTCGTGTTTAATAGACATCTAGACGTCTTTAATGAGATTAAGAGAATGAAACCCGATACAAAACTAATTGCTGGCGGCCGTCATAAAAATTGGACACAAGGCGGCGTTAATCCCGTTGTTCAGCGCGCTTCTACTATGGTATTTGATACTGTTGAACAAATGAAACATGCGACAAAAAATCGTGCGGGTGACACCCTGTTTTATGGCCGCAGGGGCACAACAACGTCGTTCGCTCTTGCCCAAGCAATGACAGAATTAGAGGGCGGGGCCGGATGTGCCTTATACCCTTGCGGCACAGCGGCAATCACAAGTGCCTTACTCTCTTTCTTAAAGCACGGCGACCACCTACTAATGGTTGATAATACTTATGAACCCACGCGTGCATTTTGCGATAACATTCTAAAAAACATGGGTATCAACACAACGTATTACGACCCTATGATTGGTGCAGGGATAAGTGATTTAATTCAAGATAATACCCGAGTTTTATTTTTAGAATCACCGGGGTCAAACACCATGGAAATTCAAGATGTTCCGACCTTATCTCGCATAGCGCATCAAACAGATATTACCGTTATTCTCGATAATACCTGGGCCAGTGGTCTTTTATTTAAGCCATTTGACTTTGGGGTTGATATATCAGTGCAGGCCGCGACCAAATACATTGTTGGTCACTCTGATGCGATGTTGGGTACAGCCGTAGCTAATGAGAAGCATTGGCCACAACTACGCGAAAATAGTTATCTCTTAGGGCAATGCGCTTCCCCCGATGACTGTTATATGGCGCTACGAGGCTTACGTACACTGAGCGTTAGAATGAAGCAACATCAAACAAGTGCACTTACTGTTGCCACGTGGCTAAAAGAACAGCCCATGGTTACTACAGTCTTGCATCCCAGTTTTGACGAATGTCCCGGATCCGAATTTTTTAAGCGTGATTTTACGGGCTCAAACGGTTTATTTTCCTTTATTGTAAATACCACTGATGAGAAAAAAATAACCGCGATGCTCGACAGCATGCATCACTTCAAAATGGGGTTTAGCTGGGGAGGCTTTGAAAGTCTTATTTTACCAGTCAATGGATTGAACCGTTTACGAACCGCTACCCCTTGGGAAAAGCAAGGACGCGTTATCAGGCTTCATATTGGACTCGAAGACGTTGAAGATTTATTACAGGATCTCGCTCAGGGTTTGGCCAAGCTCGCATAATCAAAGATCACTTTCATTGATTACTACTAAAGTGCCTAGTAAGTCATTACACTAGGCTTTTTTCTCGTTGTTGTTCTTAATGCCTAATTCACGTCATGCCTCACCATTAGCCCAACCGATGTTTATCTTGGTGCTATTAGTTATATTTAGTCCTATTGCTATCGATATTTATTTGCCAGCATTGCCGTTAATTACAGCGGACTTTTCAATTAATGACTCACTAGCTCAAGATACTATCACTTGGTTTATTTTCAGCTTAGGCTTAGGTCAATTATTCGCTGGGCCGCTAGCTGACCGTTACGGCAGGCGGCCCATTGCTCTCATTGGAATTGTTATTTATACGTTATGTGCTGGCGGTGCTTATATTGCCAACAACATTGATCTATTGCTTATAGCCCGTTTATGTCAGGGTTTAGGCGCCTGTGCGACTTCAGTGGCGGCCTTTGCTTGTGTTCGAGACAGTTTTGGCCCTGAAAAAAGTGGCAGGATGATTAGTTACTTGAACGGCGCTATTTGCTTTGTTCCCGCGCTTGCCCCAATTTTAGGCAGTTGGCTAACCAGTGAGTTTGGATGGCGCAGCAATTTTAGCTTCATGTTTATTTTCGGCCTAATAGGCTTTGTTATTATTTATTTCAATATGAAAGAAACACGCCCAAGTAATACTCAAATTAGTGGCAACCTAATAAGTTGGTCACGTTATAAAAGCGTTTTATTACATCCCACGTTCTTATTTCATGCCACCATGTGTTTATTGGCAATGGCTGTCATCTTAGCCTATGTGACATCAGCCCCCGTTTATTTAATGCAGCACCTTAATTTAACCATGGCCCAATTTACGGCTTGGTTTGGCGTTAATGCAGTATTTAATATCGCGGCCAGCCTGCTAGCGCCAAAATTAATGGACAAAATTGGCTCATATAAAGCGTTAGTCGTTGGGTTAATAGCGTTAGTTATTGCTGGTGTTTTTATGCTGATATTAGAGAGGCAGACTGCACCATGGGCCTTTATGGTGCCTATTATAGGCTCTTCGGTTGGTTTTGCTTTAGTACTTGGTGCAAGCGCTGGTAAAGCTCTTGCGCCTTTTGGTGATCGCGCAGGAACCGCAGCAGCTCTATTAGGGTTATTGCAAATGAGCGGCGCCGGATTACTAGTGGCTGTCATGCAGCGTAGTTCACTTAATGATGTTCATTTATTAAGTCTTCACATGCTGCTGCTGTTACCTGCTTTGTTATTACTATTAAGTAAGCTGGGTAAAAAGTGGCACTTTGTCAGCTAATATGGGCAGCTTCGATGCGTAATGTTTGCCACGCGCGGCACGCTTGACGAAATTGTTCACTATCACCGCCAGTGCGATCTGGATGCCATTTCAGGGCAAGCTTGCGCCAACGCTTTCGTATGTCTCGCGAGCTAGCGTCTTTGGGTAATCCAAAGACTTTCAATGCATAATCCCGTCCAACCACCGGCGAATCATCACCCACATAGTCATTATATTTATGCCAAAATGATTCTAACATCTCTTTAATGAGGTCGCCGCTAGCATCATAATTCTTCCAATCAAGATAGTAATCTCGCAGTGACGCGTCATGCTGTAACTCTACCTCAAGTTGAAAGGGTACATGGATTGTTAAGAAAATATCCATTGATTGCACCTGCAACCACTGATTAGGTAATAGCATTATTTGCAGCTGATATAACGCATTCATGGTTAAAAAATTACGCTTAAAGAGATCTTTACTTTCATCGTCGTCCAATTGATCTAATAACCCTTCATCCCGCAATTTTGTGACTAGATAATGAACCTTCCAATGCTGAGGTTGTTCCTTTAATAGACTCAATAACGGCCATGTTAATGGGTTATCGTGACTATTGGCTTTAGACAATATATCGGTAATTGGTGAGTATTGAGCAATATCCATATTCGAGCTAATCCTATTTGCTAACCTGACTATAAAACAATCATATCCTAACCATTTAGCTCTCATAAAACAATTCATTACAAAGCCTTTGTTGGCAAAGACTTTGTAACAGGTTAATTTATAAAATTATATATGAGCATTAGGTACGCTATGTTTAAATCTCTTAAGCAACTCTTTTCACACATTAATCAACAGGCTAAGGATCCCGTCATAGGGCTGGATTTAGCCATGGCCGTTTTACTCTACGAAGTAGCAGCTGCCGATAACCGTATCGATGAAAGAGAAGAATTGGCTATGCAAACCTTGTTAGCCGAGAGCTTTAGCTTAGACAAAGCAAATGCCAAATTATTAATGAATCAAGCAAAAGAACATCAGCATAATGCCGTGTCATTACAACAATTCACCCACATTTTACGTGACAGTCTCGACCGACCACAGCGTATAAATTTTATTCACACTCTATGGCAGGTGGCAAATAGCGATGATGATATTGATGTAAATGAAGCTCATATTGTTCGAAAAATAAATGATTTATTACACTTAAATCATAGTGATTTTATTAAAGCGAAAATCAATGTCATTGAGTCGTAATCTGCTCGAAATTGAGCAGCCTCACGGGTATACTCCATGCCAAGCTTACTTTGATGTCATATTATGAACCAGCCTCAATCTCAACACGGTTTTTTACTTACTCAACACTCCGTTGACATTGGCGGCGTTGCGTATATTCACTGTTGGCTTGCGACGCCACAAGGGCCTGTAAAGCTAACCATTGAGCGGCAAAAGCCTGTTTTTTTCATAGCCACAGAACAAGTCCAATTAGCACTCAAAGTGCTTCGCGGTGAAAACATCCCAGTGCAAGCGAAAGCCATAGATTTTCATACCTTTGATTTAAAATCTGTTACGGCGCTATATTTTAACAATATAAGTCAATCTCGCAGTGCTAATTATTTATTAAAGCATGCGTTAATCATGACGTTTGAAAGTGATCTTAGGCTAGATCAACGTTATTTAATGGAGCGATTCATTTGTGGCAGCATGGAGTTTACCGGACAAGCTATTGAGCATCCTGGTTATATCGAATACAAGCAAGTAAAAGTACGCCCCAGCAACTACCTCCCTAGTTTAAGCGTTATTTCACTAGATATAGAATGTTCACAAAAAGGTGTGCTCTATTCTATCGGCCTTCACAGCGCTACTTATCAAAAAGTAATTATGATCGGTGCGCCCCAGTCGAGTCATGATTATATTCATTGGGTTGAGGATGAAGCTGCGTTACTTGAGCAACTTGAAATTGAAATACTCAAGCTAGATCCTGATATTATCATAGGCTGGAATGTAATCAATTTTGATTTCAAACTGCTGATAAAACGCGCCCAATATCATGGTAAAAAATTACGCTTGGGCCGCGGACAGGGCTTTGCCCAGTGGCGAGACTCAAACGTTGATAATAATGGGTTTGTGACTATTAGCGGCCGCGTTGTTGTTGATGGCATTGATTCGTTAAAATCTGCCACCTATCAATTTTCGAGTTTTAGTCTCGATTTTGTAGCAAACGCTTTATTAAACCGCGGCAAGCTTGCAGATAACGTTCACGACAGAATGGCTGAAATAAACCATAACTTTAAGCATGACAAACCTGCTTTGGCGGCATATAACTTAGAAGATTGCGCCCTCGTTAATGATATTTTCAAACACACTAAATTACTCGATTATTTAATCTTTCGCAGTCAACTAACTGGCCTCTTGCTCGATCGTGTTGGGGGCTCAGTCGCCGCCTTTACTAATCTCTATCTACCTAAACTACATCGCGGCGGCTATATAGCCCCTAACCTTCCAGCAGATGGTGGCCTCGCTAGCCCTGGTGGTTATGTTATGGATTCAAAACCTGGCCTTTACGACAACGTATTAGTACTCGACTTTAAAAGTCTATACCCTTCAATCATCCGTACATTCAAAGTAGACCCTATGGGGTTAATCGAAGGATTAAAGTCACCTGAAGATGCTATTGATGGCTTTAAAGAAGCAAAATTTTCACGAGATAAACATTTTTTACCTCAAATTATTACCGACTTATGGCAGCAACGCGATCAAGCAAAACTTGATAATGATTGGGCTCGATCCCAAGCGATAAAAATAATTATGAGTTCATTTTACGGAGTATTAGGCTCCGGCGGCTGCCGCTTTTACGATACTCGATTGGCTAGCTCTATTACGATGCGTGGACATCAAATTATTCAGCAGACAGCCCAATGGATAGAAGAAAAACACCAAGTTATTTATGGTGATACCGACTCGGTATTTGTTTTAATTGGGGATAAAGTGACACCGGCGCAAGCCAATGAGATTGGCCGTGAATTAGCACAGGATATTAATCAGCGCTGGCATCAAAAAATACATCAAGAGTTTAATCTCGATTGCTTTATGGAATTGGAATTTGAGACCCTTTATAGCCGCTTTGTTATGCCGACTATTCGTGGTTCTGAACTGGGCAGTAAAAAACGTTACGCTGGATTATTACATTCTAATAAAGGGAGTAAATTAGTCTTTAAGGGATTAGAAAGTGTGCGTAGTGATTGGACAGTACTGGCACGGGATGTACAGCGGACGGTTTATCAATTAGTGTTCGATGGAAAAGACCCTGGGCCTTATATTCTTGGGGTTATTGAAGAAGTAAAAAAGGGCTTATTAGATGATAAACTTATTTATAGTAAACGCCTGCGCCGCAAGCTATCTCATTATGTTAAAAACGTGCCGCCTCAAGTTAAAGCAGCTCGCCTAGCCGATGAAAAGAACAAAAAACTAGGGCGTTCATTGCAATATCAAAATAAAGGAACTGTTAATTACTTGATAACCCTAAACGGTCCTGAGCCTGTTGATTACCTATCTAGCACCATTGATTATCAACATTACATAGATAAACAAATAGCGCCTATTGTCGATGGCATTTTACCCTTTGTTGGCTCAAGTTATGCCCAATTAACCGATGTTCAACTGGGGCTATTTTAGAGAAGAGGTTTAACTGGTGGTTACCCACAAAATTAACGCATCTTCTTTACTGGTAGAGATAACAACGTGTCCCATCATAGCGTCATAATAAGCACTATCACCAACGGCTAATTTTGTTGGCTCATAAAATTCAGTATAAAACTCTACCTCACCTTCTAACACTAACAAAAACTCTTCACCTTGATGTCTTACCCAATCACCATAATCATTAAATGTGCGCGCATGTATGCGTGAACGATAAGGCATCATCTTCTTTTTACTTAACTGCGTGGCCAATAATTCATGTTCATAAGTCGGCGTTAAATGAGGAATACCAGCACCCGCTTTCGTAATGTCACGACGTCCGGTTGCCTGTGCTTTTTCCGGTTTGATAAACAGCTGTGGAATATCGATCTTTAAGCCTGAAGCCAACTTTTGCATCACAGCAAACGTGGGTGATATTTGTTCGTTCTCTATCTTCGATAAGGTTGACCTTGCGAGTCCGGTAAGTTTTCCAGCTTCTTCTAAGGTTAAGTTATTTTGCTTACGAATGGCTTTGACTTGCTTACCCAGTTGCATTGTTTCAACAGGACGCTCATTTTGATCACTGTCAGCTACGGTCATTGAAGGGTATATATCGGTTGTCATTAAATCGTTACCAAGCAAGGTTTGAAAAGAGTCTTAATTGTTACATAAAAAGGACATTCTCGAAATACCTAGCGGGGTTTACTTATGACCGTTTTATCAACAAATAACACACAAAGGTTTCCAATAGGAAACTTTTACTCTATAGTGAGAAAAAAATCAAATATAGAGAAAATTATGAAAAGTAATTATAACTCCTACGAACTAGAACATTATTTTGCTTCTGGTTTGGCTGCAACCGATGGTGCAGTACAAATGGCCATTGATTTAGAAACTCAACGTCAAGAACAACAAATTGAATTAATCGCGTCTGAAAACATTGTTTCTAAAGCGGTTATGCAGGCTCAAGGAAGTGCGTTAACCAATAAGTATGCTGAAGGATATCCAGGTCGCCGTTATTATGGCGGTTGTGAGTATGTTGATATTGTTGAACAGTTAGCGATTGATCGCGCAAAACAAATTTTTAACTGTGATTTTGTTAATGTACAGCCTCATTCTGGTGCGCAAGCCAATGGCGCTGTTATGCAAGCATTATTAACACCTGGTGATACCATTTTAGGTATGTCACTAGACGCAGGTGGTCATTTAACACATGGCGCTCGTCCTGCTCAGTCAGGTAAATGGTTTAACGCTATTCAATATGGCGTGCGCAAAGACGACCTAGCTATCGACTACGATCAAGTACTTGAGTTAGCTAAAGAACATCAACCAAAATTGATCATTGCTGGCGGCTCTGCTATTCCTCGTCAAATTGATTTTAAACGTTTTCGTGAGATTGCCGATGAAGTTGGCGCACTGCTTATGGTCGATATGGCACATATTGCAGGGCTTGTTGCAACGAACCATCATCAAAGTCCATTGCCTTTTGCCGATGTTGTTACTACTACAACGCATAAAACATTACGCGGGCCTCGTGGTGGTATGATTTTAACCAACAATGGTGACATTGCTAAAAAGATCAATTCAGCGGTATTCCCAGGCCTTCAAGGAGGCCCATTAATGCACGTTATTGCAGGAAAAGCTGTTGCTCTTGGTGAAGCTTTAGAACCTGAGTTTCATTCATACATTAGTCAAGTGATTATCAACGCAAAAGCGCTTGCCAATACCTTGATATCTCGTGGATGTGACATAGTTACTGGCGGTACTGACACTCATTTAATGTTAGTTGATCTTCGCCCTAAAGGACTTAAAGGCAATGCAGCAGAGCAAAGCTTAGAGCGCGCAGGCATTACTTGTAATAAAAACGGTATTCCGTTTGATCCAGAAAAACCCATGGTAACTTCTGGCATTCGTTTAGGCACACCAGCAGGTACAAGTCGCGGCTTTAGCGAAGAAGACTTTATTAAAATTGGGCATTGGATTGGCGATGTGTTAGATGGGCTTGTTTCAAACCCAGAGGACAATAGCGAAACAGAACAACGTATCTTAACGCTAGTGCAAAACCTTTGTGAAAAATACCCACTATATCGTTAAGAAATCACCATATAATTGATTATTAAAAGCTGCTTGTGCAGCTTTTTTTATACCATTTGCATTAGTAAATAACGCCGCTTAGATGTGTTCACACTATGAAAAATGGTCAGGTATTTAGCGGGATTACTATTATCTTGAGAAGTCCAAATAACGATTAATAAATGGATTAGATAAACGTTTAGGTGATATTTTATCAATTACGTCCAACGCAGCGATACTTCCTTCTATTGCGTCTTGATAGGGCTTATCAAGTTTACTGTAAGAGTCACTCTCACTAAGCTTTTCCAATTGCAACATCGCGCTATTGATATCTTGCTTAAATGTTGGTGATAGTTTCGATTTTTCAACATCAGATAAAATCGTAATCGCTTTACTAATGCCCAAAGATAGTTCTTTATTCTCTGGGGTGTCGGTTTTATCAAGGGCTTTTTTGACATCGGTTAAGTGATCGACCAGGCTGGTGACTTTTTTGCTATCTGTAGTCTCGTCATCTTCTTTGAAGAGTGGGTTCGCGCCTAATGATTGATATTCTTTATCAGAAATCAAACCGTATTCATGTACTTTTTCGATCAGTTTTTTAGTGTCAACTTGTGTGAAATTACCATGAGAAAAAAACTCCGCACTAATTGCCTGCAGCTTCTGAGCACGGCTCGACAAATTAAGGCTTTCCCCCGCTCCCGCTTTCGTCGATTTATCCTTAGACACATCTTGTGCTTCAGCGACTTTTTTAGCGTTGGCAACCTGCGCATCATTATTATTAGCAAGCCCCGTACTTGTGGTGCCTAACGAATTATAGAGTCCAATGGTATTCATAAATGAGTTCGCGTTTTTTTGACACAACATTGTGTTTTATTGATTAAAGCAATGATTATACCAATTCCATTTAATTGCTGAACACTTGAGCTTGCTATAATCAACCATTACTGCGTTGCTCTCAATCCCAATAGCGAGCTATTACTCACTCGAACGCCTTGTACTAGTTAATTATTCCTTCGCACAACAAGTTCACAATATTAATGGAAATGGTATTACGCCAATCTGTGTTGGTGTGTAATCAAACATAAAAAATCAATAAATTCCCCCATTGGATTTGTTATACTGGTGAGTATCAATCAATAGCTAAAAAAAGTGACAATCGCTTTGCCAAATAAAGATAAATTGCATCCTAATAATAAACACAATACACATTATGATTTTGATCGTTTATGTTTAGCATCTCCATTATTGAAACCATTTATCATTCAAAATAAAGTGGGTAATCCCTCAATTAATTTTGCCGATAGCAATGGGGTTAAAGCATTAAACTGCGCTATCCTCAAGGCTGATTACAACATTGAAGGCTGGGATATTCCTGCGGGGTTTCTGTGTCCGCCCATTCCAGGACGAGTCGACTATATTCATTATTTAGCCGATTTACTCACTTTAACTAACAGCGGTAAAAAGCCTAATCACAAGCAGGTCACCGGATTAGATATTGGCACGGGTGCCAGCTGTATTTATCCATTGCTTGGGCAACGTGAATATCAATGGCAGTTTATTGCCAGTGACATCGATGAAAAATCAATTGTATCTAGCCAAGCCATTATTGATAAAAATAAAAACTTAAGCCCTTTCATTGATTTGCGATTGCAAAAATTTCAGCAACATATTTTTAAAGGCCTGATAAAAAATAGCGACTTCATCGATTTTACAATGTGTAATCCACCCTTTCATGAATCATTAGCAAAGGCTGCTCAGGGCAGTGCTCGTAAAAGACGTAATTTAGGCACTGACAAAAAAACTGACAGTAAACTCAACTTTGGTGGTCAGAAGGCCGAACTGTGGTGTAAAGGTGGTGAACAGGCTTTTATTAAAAACATGATTAAAGAAAGTAAAGAGTTTGCGCATCAAGTCATGTGGTTTACGTCACTAGTGTCCAATAAGGATAATATAAAACCACTTAAGAAAGCATTGCAACAAGTTGGCGCAGTAGATATTCGCGTAGTTGACATGGCACAAGGACAAAAAACAAGCAGGTTTATTGCTTGGACGTTTCTAACACCACAGCAATGTAATTTATGGTGTAAAACAAGACTCTCTAAGTCACGTATTTAACTACTGATATAGCCTGTATTTGTATCATTAGTGCCTTACCTTAGCCATTGCCAGCGCAATACTGATGATACAAATACTATGTCATTGTTTTTTTTGTTTATACTTTGATAATTCCCACGGCGTAAATCAAGAAACTCCCCCTCCCCTTTGTTATTAACACACTTTTCCAAGCTAAAAGCATATATATAACTTCAAGGGCAAACATCTATCTATTGTTGCTTGAACAAATAGCCTATTTAATAAACTCATTAGACCCATGTCTCATTGTAAATTGATGCTAAATAGCATACAAATGTCGCCATAATAAAAACAAATAGGAAGTATTATGAAAAAAATTGACCGCCGCGACTTTTTAAAAAACATCGCTCAGTCAGCGGCCGTGATAGGATCCGCTAGCGTCATTGGTGGCTGTGTGACGACAAATAAGACTGAGACACCCACACAACAAGGTCAGTCCGTTATGGGCTTAACCGTTGAAAAAATGGATGTTGTACGCGTTGGTTTTATTGGTGTTGGCCAGCGCGGCATAGGGCATGTTAAGCATTATTGTCACCTTGATGGCGTTGAAATCAAGGCAATTTGTGATACTCATGACAAAGTTTTAAACCGTTCCATTGATTACGTGGTCGAGCAGGGACGCCCAAAGCCGACACGATATTCAGGCAGCGATTTAGCCTACCGTGACATGCTTAACAGACAAGATATTGATATTGTCATCATTTCTACGCCTTGGGCATGGCATACACCTATGGCCGTCGATGTTATGGAAAGCGGTAAACATGCTTTTGTTGAAGTGCCAGCAGCAACTTCTGTTGAAGAGTGCTGGCAGCTTGTTAATACAGCTGAACGCACTCAAAAGAACTGTATGATGATGGAAAACGTTAACTATGGCCGTGATGAATTAATGGTTCTAAACATGGCTCGCCAAGGACTATTTGGCGATATCCTGCATGGTGAAGCCGCTTATATTCATGATCTTCGCTGGCAAATGAAAGAAATTAATCATAAAACGGGATCATGGCGTACTCATTGGCACACCAAGAAAAATGGTAATCTTTACCCTACTCACGGCCTAGGCCCTGTCGCCCAATATATGAATATAAATCGTGGAGATCGCTTCGATTATGTGACCTCTATGAGTTCACCAGCCGCTGGTAGAGATGCTTATGCCAAACGTGAATTCGAAAGTGATCATGAGCGTAACCAACTGAATTTTATCGCCGGAGACATGAACACAAGTCTTATAAAAACAGTGAATGGTCGCAGTATCATGGTGCAGCATGACACCACAAGTCCTCGCCCTTACTCTCGTCATAATTTAATTCAAGGAACGAATGGTACCTTTGCAGGTTTTCCAAATCGTATTGCAATAGAAACACCGCCTAACGCAGTACAAGCCATTTACGATGAACAATATCAGCAGCAATTATTGCAATGGGAAGCGGGTGGTAAAGTTGGACGTAAGCCAAGCCATGCTAGCTTCCATCGCTGGGATAAAGATATGGAAAAATGGCGTAAGCAATATGACCATCCTTTATATACACGAATGGGCGAAGAAGCTAAGCGCAATGGTGGGCATGGTGGTATGGACTTCCTCATGAATTATCGCATCATATATTGCCTGCGTAACGGCGAACCTTTGGATCAAGATGTTTACGATGCTGCAGCGTGGTCATCTATTTTTCCATTAAGTGTTTCTTCTGTTTCGGATCGCAGTAATAGTAAAACGATTCCAGACTTTACCCGTGGAGCATGGCGTACTGGCAAACCATTATCAATTGTCAGTTAAATAATTTCTAGCATATGATAAACGTCGTAATAAGCTTGCGCGGCGTTTATTTATTACCATTTAAGCTTGCTGAAAAATTTCGTTACATCTTAATCTGTCCCTATTTAATAAGTCCTTTATTGGCTGTTATTTTCATGCTCAAAGTAAGCTACACTCGATAGCTAAATAATAAAGGGACCCCCCATGAAGAAAAATATAAATACACTTGGCCTTATTTTGGCCCCAACGCTTATTTTGAGCGGTTGCGGTAGTGAATCACAAATAGAAGCACCATCCACAGCAAGTGCATCAAGCGCAGGAATTAGCGCTCCCGTTGCTAAGAAGGTTCCTTATGTCATTGAGACTCACGGCCATAAACGTACTGATAATTACTATTGGATGCGTGATGATGAACGTAAAGATCCTGAAATTTTAGCGCATTTAAATGCTGAAAACACCTATACAACAGCCAAGCTGGCACATACACAAGATACACAGAAAGCACTATTTGACGAAATTAAAAGTCGTATTGTCAAAGATGATAATTCTGTTCCTGTGAAACGCGGCAACTTTTTCTATTCATCTCAAAACTCAGGAGACAGCGAGTACCCAGTCCATGTGCGTAGTGATGATTTTAAAGGAACCAACAAATCAGTCTTACTTGACGTTAACATCATGGCCAAAGCCCATGATTACTTTGCTATATCAGGTTTGAGCGTAAGTCCTAATGAACAATTATTGGCATATGGACAAGATACGGTAAGCCGCCGTATTTATACGCTTAAATTTAAAGATTTAAGTACGGGTAAAATGTTAAGTGATTCACTCGATGGTACAAGTGGCAGCGCTGTTTGGGGTAATGACAATAAAACGGTTTATTACATTAAAAAAGACCTGCAAACCCTATTAGGTTTTCAAGTCTATCGTCATATCCTAGGTCAGCCTCAATCAAATGATGAACTCATTTACGAAGAGCAAAACAAATCGTATTACACAGGGATTTGGAAATCAAAGGATGGTTCTACTGTCTTCATTGGTCATGATAGTACCCAAGCCAGTGGCGTATCTATGATTGATGCAAATGATCCTAAAGCACAACCTATTCGCGTCATACCAAGAAAAGATAATCATGAATATTCAGTCGCTAAGTTGGGGAATGACTTTTACATTAGCACTAACTGGAATGCCACTAATTTTCGCTTGATGAAAGCCTCAAAAGAAGATTTGCATGATCAAAATAAATGGCAAGATGTTATTGCTGCCAGCGCGAACGTCAAGTTGAATGGCTTTGAACTTTATAACGACCATCTAGTTTATAACCAGCGTGATAACGGCCTTTCAAAAATAACCGTACGTACATTATCAACGGGGAAAGAACGTCAATTAAGTTTTAATGATCCAGCCTACCGCGTTAGCCTTTACGGAAATAACGAGCTTGATACCGATAAAATTCGTTTATATTACTCAAGCATGACTACGCCTGGCTCACATTACGATTACGCCTTAAAAACTGACAATAAACAGTTATTAAAACAAACCAAAGTCTTAGGTGAATTTAATGCTGACAACTATCAGTCAGAACGTTTAATGATTACTGCACGTGATGGTAAGAAAGTTCCTGTTTCATTAGTTTACCGTAAAGATAAATTTAAACAAGACGGTACTAATCCATTATTGCAATATGCGTATGGATCGTACGGCACAACCATTGATCCTTCGTTCTCTTTAACCCGTTTAAGTTTACTCGATCGTGGTTTTGTATACGCTATTGCTCACATCCGTGGCTCAGAAATGCTAGGCCGCCCTTGGTATGACGACGGTAAAAAGCTCACTAAAATGAACACCTTTAATGACTTCATCGACGTTACTAAAGGACTTACTGCTCAAAAATATGGCCACAAAGATAATATCTTTGCTTCAGGCGGTAGTGCAGGTGGTTTATTAATGGGAGCGGTAATCAATATGGCTCCAGAGCTTTATAATGGTGTTGCTGCAGCCGTACCCTTTGTTGATGTAGTGACAACGATGCTTGATGAGAGCATTCCATTAACAACGAATGAGTTTGATGAATGGGGTAACCCAAAAGATAAAGCGTATTATGATTATATGTTAGCTTATTCACCGTACGATCAAGTTAAAGCACAAAGCTACCCTAACTTACTTGTAACCACAGGTCTACACGATTCACAGGTCCAATATTTTGAGCCAATGAAATGGGTTGCTAAACTACGTGAGCATAAGACGGATGATAACTTATTAGTCTTTAAAACAGATATGGAGTCCGGTCACGGCGGTGCGTCAGGGCGCTTTAAGCGCATCAATCGCTCTGCGTTGCAGTATGCTTTCTTTTTAGATCTCGTTAAATAATCCACTATAACTCACACTTGTTACACAGCGAGTGTGAGTTACATAAGCTACATAAAAAAGCATTCAGGTTGGTTGATTTAACTGGCCACAATCAATAATCTAAAATGATACAGACTCACATTAAGCTGGCTTAGTTTGAGCATCTAACACTTCAACCACTTCGTCGGTCAATATGCCCAAGGTACGGTGATGCAACAGCACATCATCATAAATATCGGTTAGTTGCCGTTCTAGGCTGTCTAAGTCAAAAGGTTTTAATAAAAATCCTGAAACACCACTAGCAATACACGCCTTAACATCACAGAGCTTTTGATTACTAGTAACCATAATAAATGGCAATGTTGTCGTTGTGTGGGATAACCGAATAATTCGCAATAAAGAGACACCGTTGAGTTTAGGCATATGCCAATCACACAGCACCATACTAAATTGATTCGACTTGATGAGTGCTAACGCTTGCTCGCCATCTCCCGCTTGAGTCACCTGCGTTAAACCAAGACGTTTTAGCATATCAACGACAATTGAACGCATGTACGATACATCATCGATGACTAAGATTTTTAAATTGGTTTTTAGGTTTTTAGAAAACATGTCTAACATATGACCTCCCTGTCTACCCAAGTAAGATGGTTTGAAATAAAACCACTTGAGCACATATTCAAAGTTAACAAAAATATGACGGAAAATCCAAAAGAATTGTGTAAATTGTGGCTGAACTTTTTAATCAAGCAGGAAATTTCAAGTAAACATAGGGTTAAGGTGTTAGCGCTAATTTAGTTAAGTGATAACGCTCTAAAATAGCCCTCCATTGCAGCTTGCCATCAACAGATGAAAGAACATTATCCACAAACTTTTTAAGCCCACCATGCTGCTTAGACATGACTAAATTCCGTGTATAAGGCAGATGTAGTGGAGGTCCATAATGTAATTGTGCAGCATATTCATCGTGCTGTTGATGATAAGCCGCCACTAAACTTGGAACTATTGCAAAGTCCCCTCGCTGCTTAGCAACCAATTTAAATAATGAAGTAATGGATGCAGCATTCTGGCGATGGGCTATTTCCACATCTACGAGTGCGGGGTAAAAGTGCCCTACGACTCCGATGAACTTTTGATTTTTAACATTACTTTCAGATATATCATTAATTATTTGATGCTTTGATGAAATGATAATATCGCTGCCCCTTAACAAGGGCGAACTCGACATTAACGTATCTGGAAACCATTGAGGGTTAACTAAGGCAACTGCACCTAACTGATTACTACTTAATAGCATATCAACACGTTTTCGTGGCAGGTAGCTTACCACAAAGTTAAAGCGCCCTTGGCTGCGCTGCGTCAACATGGTCGCCAAATCAATAATTAGTCCTTGGTTCTCCTTGGACTCTAAAAATGGATTGAAATTATAGTAAGTCCATAATTTAACTAGCTCCGGCTTTGCTCTAGCATTAGCCGATGCAGTCATAAATAGCTGACTTATTAGTATAAGAAATAATGTTCTTCCAAGCATTTCAAGACCTATTCATAGGGAATTTTTTTTAACTTCTTTCACGCATATTACATCGTAATTAAATATGAATCTAACTCAGCCAGTTTATTCAATTTTAAATCAACGCTAGTCATTATAATGAAAACCAATAAAAATACAGAGACATTATTATGCCCAGTTCATATCACACTATCATTATCGGTGGCGGTCAAGCAGGATTATCCGCTGGATATTACCTTAAAATGAAAAATATTAACTTTGCCATACTCGATAATCAACAACGCACTGGCGATCAGTGGCGCAAGCGATTTGATGGCTTAACGTTATTCACACCCAACTACCTCAATCGCCTACCAGGTTTTACTGAGCCAACTTCCACAGGGCCATTTCAAACCAAAGATGAGTTTGCCGATTATTTAGAGCTGTACTCTGTGCATTTTTCTCTGCCTGTAAAATATAATCAACAAGTTGTTAAAATTGCCAAGGATGAAAAAGGTGGATACCTCGTCAAGACTCAAGACAAGCAATACCAAGCAGCTAATATTATTTTGGCGACTGGCGCCTTTAAAGATGTCTTTGTTCCCCCTGTTACAACGACAAGTAAGATCAAACAATACACCATTAACGAGCTATCAAACGTCACCTTTGAACATAAAAAAATACTCGTCGTTGGTGATGGTGCTTCCGGCAGGCAAATTGCCAAAACGTTGAGTGCTAATAATACGGTTTATCTCGCTCAAGGAAAAAAACGCTCTCTAGTAAGAGAGTCAATTGGAGGTATAAACACCTTCTACATGTTAAAACTCACTGGATTATTAAGGTTATCTAAGCATTCGAGGTTAGCGAAGTGGTTAAAGCGTAAAGATCCTATTCCTGACTCACAAATCAATGATCAAACTTTATCTCAAAAAGGGATTAATTTATTGCCAAAGCTTACCCAATTAAATGATAAGGCAACCTTTAGTAACCAACAAGAATACACAATTGATGCGGTCATCTGGGCTAGTGGTTATCGTAATAATTATGATTTTATTGCTTCACCTGAACTGCTTGATGACAACGGGCAATTAAATCCAAAACAACTGGGCAAAAATGGGTTTTATTATCTAGGAATGCCATGGCAAACAAGTCGTGCTAGTGGGCTCATTTATGGCGCACAATTTGATGCAAAACTTATTGTTGATGACATCAACAAACAAAAATAAAACTAAAATAATGAATCTAAAACTGGCGATTGTGCATTCTAGTAGTAACAACACTCAATATTAAAGGATCTCAATGTCGATATTAAATTACAGCCTCTCTTTCATTATTTTTTTCGGGTGCAGCATAATTCATAACGATGCTAATGCAGCAGATGATGTCAGTACAGTGATGGAACTTTACGCCAATAAGGGTCATCACAACCGTATTGAAAGTCCATTTAACGGTGTTATGTTAGTGGCTAAAAATGATAAATTATTGCTAAAAAAAGCGTATGGGTTTGCTGATAAAGAACAAAAACAAGCCCTAACGACCAATACACCTTTTCTCATCGGTTCTATCACCAAGCAATTCACAGCCATGTTGGTACTTCAACAAGTCCAGTATGGCGTGTTGGAACTCAATAAATCAATCGTCGATTATTTACCTTATTTCCCCAAAGATAAAGGTCAAAAAATAACTATCCATCGGCTATTATCGCATACCTCAGGTCTGCCTCATTACGAAGGTCTGCGTCGACAAAATATCGATATGGATAAGTTTATGGCAAAAAACATAACACCATCGGCATACGCCAAGCTTATTAGTGAGATGGATTTAATTAATGAGCCGGGAACAGAGTTCTATTATTCAAGTCAAAATTACATCCTGCTTGGCGCTATTTTAGAACAGGTTACAGGACAAAGTTTTCAACAGTTACTTCAGAAAAATATAACGCAGCCATTAGGATTAAAAAATACCGGCTTTGTTGATAATGACCTGTTAGAGAAAACAGTAGCAAAGGGACATAACTTCAGCGAAATTGGATTTTTTAGTGAATTGTTTTCATCAAAGAAAGGGGAATATACAACGGTAAAAAACAGACACCAATCTAATACGTTTTCTACTGGGGGAATGCATTCAACCGTCGATGACCTTTACCTATGGAGCAAAGCGGTTAAGCAACATAAGATCCTGCCTAAAGACTTAACCCAAAAGATGTTTACCCCTAATTTAGGTGGGTATGGGTATGGCTGGTTTATTAATCACGAAACAATGATTCGATTTAATCCGTTTATTCAGCTTATTAGTCACGGCGGTTCACTCGACGGATATTCAAGTAATATTGCTATGTATCAAGATGGTACCACCATTATATACTTGTCAAATGTCACCCCCGTAGGAGACATCAGATTAACCATGAATATGCACTTAAGTGCCAATAATGTAGCTGTAGATGCGTTTAAACGCGATATAAGAATACCCAAGATTAACGGTGATTTAGATGACTTCAATGACGATGGAGGAATTGACGCACTACGAAAATATTATCAAGAAATATCACGCCGAGCCGGATATCACGTAAAGTTATCACAATGGGGCTACCAAGAATTAATTAAACTTTACTTATCTGCAAATAAAACCGACCAAGCGATAACCTATTATGAAGAACTACTCACTCAATATACGACTCCAAGTAAACAATGGATTAATCAAATAGGTTATGACTTTCTAGGGCATAAAGCATTTAAACAAGCGATAACCGTTTTTCAACTCAATACCATCAACTATAGCTATAGTGCGAGTGCATTTGACAGCCTTGGTGATGCCTATCGCGCCAATAACCAGCTCACTTTAGCGCAAGTCAATTACCAAAAAGCGATCATGTTATCCAAAAATAATAATGGGAGAAATCTTGCGTATTATCAAAAGCAGTTACGCTCGGTTCTAAAAAATAGTTAATATTAATGCATCCAAAACTGAAACTATCGCGTTCTATTAAATAAGCGCCATAGTTTCACCACATGGTATTTCTGACCAGATAGATTTCAAGGACACTACAATGAACGAATTAGCCTATTACGATTTTATAATGCACATAACCGCTGGCGTTGCTTTCACTTTAATCATTATTGTGATCTTACTGATTGCACACCGAAGTAAGATTGAAAAACAAAAAACATTACAGAAACTGATCGAAAATGGCCGTGAAATAACACCGGAGGTGCTTGAAGAACTTGGTTTAAAAAAGAAACGACGTCCACAAGACGACTTCAGAAAAGGCGTTATATTGCTAGTCACAGGGGTAATACTAACAGCTACATTTAAGTTGATTGGCGGAATAGCTTGGATATTTGGTTTTTTACCTATGATATTAGGGCTTGTTTATATTGCTTTTTCACGCTTCAAAATTGCTAAGTAATCACAGTGGATTCACAACTTATTGAACGAGTTCAATTGAATAATGATCATCACGCTTTTTCTTGTTTGATGCGTCAATATCAATCCCCGATTAGGCAATTTTTAAGGCGGCTGGTACAGCAAGATGTCGCCATTGCGGATGAACTCGCTCAAGATACTTTTTTAAAGGCTTTTATTCATATAAAAACTTATCGCGGAGACGGCAAGTTTTTATCATGGTTATTTAAAATTGCCTATCAAGAGTTCATTAGCTCAACCCGCAAGAAGTCTGACTTTAGTAATAGTGACCTTGTAGATGTAACTGATAACGGTAATTTCGAGCGTGAAATGATTGCCAATCAGGCAGTTAAATCACTCTTAAAACACTTAAAGGTAGATGAAAGGGCCGTCTTTATTTTACACTTTAGCCATGACCTTTCACATCAAGAGGTTTCAAATATTATGAAAATTCCATTAGGTAGTGTTAAATCACTTATCAGGCGTGGTAAATTAAAGCTACAGGCTATTGCAAATAACAACGAGGCTAACCATGAAGAATGATTTTCTTAATGACGATTGGCTTAAGCAACAATTAAAAGAAGAAGACATCGATAATGATGACTTCACTGATATTGTATTAAGTAAAATTAAGCAAACTCAACATCAACAAAAAGCCTTTAATTACTCCCTGTTGGGTTGTGCATTTTTGATGATCACTTATTTCTTAATAACATTACTTTCAACAACTAATGACACCTTTTTAACTGCAATATCAACCAATGAAAGCATTTGTTTCGGTGCCACAATAACCATGCTGGCGCTTATTTTATCACTAGAGGAGCTCGAACTATAATATCGTTACCGATATAATAAGTTGAGCTCTTTAAGTTATAAATTACTTTTTATTAGCCACAAAAGTTTTATTGACGATACGCCATTGGTTATTACGTTTATACATCACTAAATAATCAATATAATGTGTTTTTGGTGTATCAAAATCTAGCTTCACCATCGCCATTTTATCATCAACAATATCGACAGATAATATCTTAGCGCGCCATTTATCTTGAGTCGCTTTTTTAAAATATCCTGAAAATTTATCTAGGGATACTGTGCGAATGACATCCTTACCTGTTTTTTTATCTACCATTGGCATTTTTATATCACCAAAGTCTACATCAAATGCTTGCCTAAGCAGCTTTTGATCGCCATTAGCGGCCCCGTTAAAATAGTTTAGTGCGGTATTTATAACACCTTGATATTCCTTGCTCGTGACAGACTCAGCATGAGCCGTACTCGTGAGAGTGCCCACTAAAAATACAGTCCCTATGACCACCGACTTAATTAAATTATGCATTCTGGCTCCGTGTTTTATCAAAAATTTATTAGCATGAATTATATGAAAGTCTTATTTATACTTCATATAGATAAATGTAAACAATTAAAATTTATAATTAAATATGCCGAACTACCAAGCTAAATGACAAAAAACAATTCACTACTGACACCATGTTGTCAGTAGGCCAGTGCTATTGTTCTTTCATCGCAACCGACGGGGTTGTGAGTATATTTAATTTAAGGAATACAAAATGTTAGAACACTCTCCATTAGTATGGGCTGAAATCGCCGTTACGGACATGAATCGCGCTGTTGCATTTTATCAAACACATTTTGGTTTAACATTTAAACACGATGTTATGAATGACATGGAAATGGCGATTGTTGAAACGGCCAACGTTGGCGATCCAAGTGTGGCGCTATTAAAGCATGAGATGATGAAACCAAGCCGCGATGGCAGCACAGTTTACTTACACCTCAGCTTGACGCTAAATGACAAAGTTAATGAAATTAAAGCGGCTGGTGTTGAAATTTTATTGCCGGCAATGCCGATCAAAGATGGTGAATGTGGCTACATTGCTATATTTATTGATTGTGAAGGTAATAAAGTTGGGCTTTGGTCACAAAATCTGTAAGGTTATACCCACTTAAATAAGGTTCACTAAAATGTCTCAATTAGAAACAAGTTGCTTGTGTAATGCTGTAAAAATCAAGGCCGAAAATGTAGATCCTAAATTTACAGTTTGTCATTGCCAGACATGTCGAACCTGGGGCGGAGCGCCTTTTTTCGCGGTAAAATGTGGCACCAAAATAGCCATAAATGGTGAAGATACCGTTAAAATGTTTGATTCATCGTCTTGGGCATCTCGTGGCTTTTGCACTGAATGTGGTACGCATTTGTTTTATAAATTAAAAGCCAGTGGGGAATATAATATGCCAGTTGGTTTATTTCCAAACCTGCAAGGGTTAGAAATGGATATGCAATATTTCAGTGACGTGCGCCCTAGTTATTACTGTTTTTCAAATGAAACTAAAGAAATGACGACCGCTGAGATAATGGAATATTTTGCTTCTCAAATGTAATTTATTTAGAAAGTTTTTTATAAAGTTATAAGTCATAAACCCAGCACTATGCTGGGTTTATGTGATTTAAAATGTGAGATGTAATCAATATGCGCCGTGCAGATCGACTTTTCCAAATAATACAATTATTAAAAAACCGCCGATTAACCACGGCAAGTTTATTAGCCGAAGTGCTAGAGGTTTCCACTCGCACCATTTACCGAGATATCCAAGATCTCATCGCTAATGGTATCCCCGTTGAAGGCGAAGCCGGTGTCGGTTATTTACTGCGCCAAGAAGTAGATGTGCCGCCACTGATGTTTAATGAGTCAGAACTGGAAGCCATTCAAGTTGGCATGAGAATGGTTGAAGCCTGGGGGGGCAGCGAACTAGCCAGTGCCGCCAAGCAGGCTATGATAAAAGTATCGGCTGTGCTCCCTGAAAAACTACAATCGTTTAACTCCTTGATGTTCGCACCTAAGTTTTACGCCACCTCAAATGAATTTCAGTATCTAGACATACTGCGAAAAGCCGCCAAGGATCGCCAATACCTTGCAATGAATTATCAAGATGCCAAACAAGCACATACAACTCGTATAATTCGCCCGTTAGCCATTCATTTATGGAAAGGCACATGGACACTGCTCACATGGTGTGAACTAAGAAGTGACTTTCGAAACTTTCGCATCGATAGAATAGTAAAGATCACACTAGAACAACGTTTCTTCCCTGTTATTGCTGGCCAAGAGCTGGCAGATTTCATTATTAAGGTGCAGAAAGAGCATGGACCCTTGCCTGAGATTTCAAAATAATATAATCCCTTCTTGCTGCCTTTGTATTAAAGATGTAATCTCCAATATCGTATGTATAATGTATACAAAACAAAACTCATAAATACGGTGAAAAATACAATGAAGACAAAACTTCTTTTTACATTTTTAAGCATCTCGCTTATGGCTGGTTGTCAGAGTACCAAGCAACCAGAAGCGGCAGTAGCCGTCGACTATAGCAAAGTAAAACTAGCCAATGGCAACATTGTTAAAGATGGCGAAGTTTATATCCCGTCTTGGATTCGTAATGAAGACAAAATCAATAAGGTTCTAGCTAATCAACATAAATGTGCTGATAACATCGTTTTACGATACCAAACGATGACAGAGCAAAATATTGCAGACTCTTGTAAATTATTACTCGATACCGAAGCACGTTTCCATAAACTTTTTAAACGTAAAGGCAAACCATTATTGCATGATAATAATGATGTTTTACGCGCCAATATTTATGCTGGTCGCGAAGACTATGTAAAGCATGTGACTGAGCACTTTGACGTACCTTCTAACAACGGTGGTATGTATTTAGAAGGTCTGCCTCACATGGAAAACAACAGTGCAGAATATGTTGCTTACTTGAAAAAAGGAAAAGTGTGGAATTTAAACCATGAGTTCGTACATTACCTAGACGGCCGATTCAACACATACGGCGATTATTGTTCACCGCCACACGATAATCATTACGGTCCAGAGTACTGTCCTGAACCAGCGCCAGAACCACCTTATTTAATTTGGTGGGGCGAAGGTCTTGGTGAATACGTTGCTCATATGAAAGATAACAAGCTAGCTCAGAGATTAGCGGGTGATAAAACTTACCAATTAAGCGACTTATTCAACAACAGCAGCGCTAACTGGAATACAGATCGCGTTTACCGTTGGGGTTATCTTGCTGTTCGTTACATGATGGAAAATCATAGAGATAAAGTCGACTTAATGCTTACTCATGTTCGCCGTGGTGATTACACTCGTTACCAAAAAATCGTAAAAGATTGGGGTACAACTATGGATGCAGACTTCCATACTTGGTTAGAAACAATCGCGATTAAAAAAGAAGAGAAAAAAGCTAAGTAATATTCAGCTGATAGAGAAATGGTAGCGCGCTATCATTTCTCTACATTAATAATTGTAGTCACCTACCAATCCTCCTTTCGTACTTTATATCTATAATACCAACCTAGAAAAATTCCTGATCATTTTTAACGGTCTAAATAGATGATGACTGCGTTATTTATTCTCTATGTAGAATAACTACATACGAAAATAAATGCCTTGCTTACATGGATGTAAGTACTTATGTTCACAGGATGGCATGAACATGTGCCCTAACCTATTTATGCTCGTGAAAAAGTAGACCAGTTACTTAC
>Ga0105359_10000392_pt1 | contig 35788 bp, 29 predicted proteins | sample GOMGulsemesocosm_6_FD_83659 | JGI IMG/M metagenome (GOLD analysis project Ga0105359, IMG submission 83659) | Methane-oxidizing microbial communities from mesocosms in the Gulf of Mexico - GOM8C Gulf of Mexico | ecosystem: Environmental > Aquatic > Marine > Cold seeps | place: Gulf of Mexico...
CACACTTGTAAGTTGTTTAATCGCAAACGCATTAAACAACTTATAGGTGAATTCGCTTTCAGAGGTAGAAAGTTTTGAATTATTTAAGGCGTGCCCACGCACCCCAGAGCATGAGCTCTGGGGATTGTGAGAACGAGTATTAAAATAATAACTCATTATTTTAATACTACCTCAAAGGTAACCACTGTAGTTTGTTCTGCTGGGGTATTACTCGCTGGAACAGCGATAACAGAAACGCCCGGAATAGTTAATAGTTTATCATTCTCAGTAGTAGTCGAATCATCTACTAAAGTTACGGTGCCTGTCGGTGCAATTCCTCCGACCTTTACCGATGTAATTGTACCTACTTTATCGAACATTTTACTTAATAAGTCAGTAAGCTCAACCGTTGCAGCTGCATGTCCTGTATTTTTAACAGTGAGGGTATATTGAACAACAGCCCCCGGGATTGCTTTCGGAAACTGACCTGAAGGAGTCGCAGCACCTCCTGGATTAGTAATCGGGTCAGACAGTATTTGAACTGATTTCACTAGTGCAATAATGGCAGCACCAACAGTATATGTGCCTGTTCCTGTACGAAGTATACCCTTATTATTTGCAAGCGTAGCTGAATTATCAACAACCGTTTGGACTACATCTTTAGTCCATGGTGCTGTTGCTAGCGTCGGAACAATGGCTGTTCCAGCAGCCCCAATATTATCAACAGTTGGCTCAACTGCAGTAGCTGTTAAAATATAATCAGTAGTGTCGCCATCGTTGTCCCCGGCTGCTGTCACAATTTCAACATAAATTGTTTGTGACGGAGTTAAACCATCAGCAGTAGATAAAGCAATAGGCGTTGCAGTTGTAGGATTTACTAAACTTGTAACTCTAGTATCACCCGGGCTGATGCCTGAAGTTCCATCGTCGTCAATGATGTAAGTTACATTAGCAGCAGTTGGCTGTGTAAGTGTATAACCTATAGGAGCGTTACTTGAGTTGGTCAATGTATATGACGAACTTGCTGTCTCTCCAGGCTCTACCGTTCTATCAGTATTTGTTCCAGATAAGTTAAATGTGACCTTACGGTCAACCTTGAAAGTTTCCTCGTTACTCTCAGCTGTACGAGGATCGGTACCTGAGGTGTAACTTAACTTAGCTGTGTTTGATATAATCAAATTATACTCAGTCTGAGCATAAGCAGAAACACTGATGACTGAACTAGCAGCAATCAACGCGAGTGTTTTTAATTTCATAGCTTTTTCCTTTTCTCTTAAATTTTAATTATTTAATTTTCACAATGTACTGAACAGTTGACGAAGCGCCGGCTGCCAGTGGTGTGTTTAATTTCCAGCGAACTTGTGTGAAGTCCTCTGACGTTGCCTGCACACGTTTGCCTTCTTTTTCAATAAAAAGTTGAGCAGGCTGTGCGAAGGTTTTTCCGTTATCAACAGAAAATTCGATGCTGGTATTAAGACCTTTAGCTGAATCTTGAACATACACCGTATGCTCAGGAATAGGATTCGCGATAACGATATCCGCAGCAGGTTCAGTACCTTTGTTATTTACTTCAATTTGGTAACCAACACGTTCACCCGGCAATAACTTATCGGGTTGCTGCCATTGATCTTGCTTACTACCGTCTTCAGCAGTGATAGTGACCACTTCAAAAACAGTATTAGTAAGCGTAACTTCTGCACTTGCCGTTAGACTCATAAGAGAGAGACTTAATGCGAGCGTAATTTTTTTAAGCATGCTGATTACCTCCTAAGTAAATTGACGATTGTTTATTAGTTATTAATTTTAGCGTCTACTAGAATCGCGTATTCACCCACTGCTAAATCCCCAAAATCAACCTTGATGGACGTTACAGTTCCTGTATTTGGTAGCGTTTCTCCGCCATCTGCATCGCCATTTGTATCAGTCAATGGGCTAAAGTTAGAGGTTAAATACGTGACTGGAATACCGGCAGGTAATGTAGGCGCTTCATAGGTTGGTGTATTAATTGTACCGCCAATCGCGGATTGCTTACGAAGGCTTTGAGCAACATAAGTCATATTGGCTGGGATGATATCGCTGATGCTTAAAGCAGTGGCGGTATCATTAGCAACAACGATTTTTATGAAGTAAGTAACAATTGCACCGGGTATTTTTTGATCTGTAACCGTTGCTGTATTATTAACTTGTGCGGTTGAACCCATAATGGATTTATTAATAGTTACTACTAATGCTTGGCTTGGATCATAAGTCGTTACTGTTAGTAAAGAACTAGCACTATCTCTGCCTAGGTTAGTCGCAATAATAGCATTGGTTCCATTTGTACCTGCGCCTGTGATAGATGCTCCGAATAATGATTCGCTAGCTTTTACACCACCGTTTTCTGTTTGTGATACGGCTGTTATCAACAAATCAGACGCGGCATTCAATACAGCTCCATTTGGAACATCAGTAACGATGTAAACAGTAATGAATTCATCATTGGCGATGCTGATGTCGGTGTCGGTATAAAGCTGTTCATTGATGTTGTTAGGATCAAAGCCATCTGGAGTTGGGCTAGTATCAAAATAAACGGTTAAATCATTGGCTGATAGTGGTAAAGAGTTGTTGCCTGCATTGATACTCTCTAATAATTTAAATAGCTCAGTACCGTTACCGGTATTCGTTACGGTATAAGCAATGGCTGCATTTTTAACACCATTGGTGATGTTGGTACTTGCATTAGCAGCAGTAACGTTAACGTTAATGATTTCATCAACGTTGAAGCTAATCGTCGCTTGCTCAGTATCTAGGTTGCCAGCACGAGTGAAGCTTACCGTTGCCGTGTTGCTAATCGCCGTACCTGCATCGGTGCCGACAGCAAAAGCATTTGAACCTATAAATGCCGACCCCACTATTAACGAAGCAGTAAGGACTGAACTCAGTTTATTTCTTTTCATTATTTATTCCTATATATATATAAATGAGTCTTCGCTATTGAAGCTGGACTCGAAATTTAATACTAAATTGATTAGCGCTCTCACCAGCCACAGGGGCTAGGAAAGTACCGGTTGGGTTTATTCTAAAATGTGTAATTCTTTCATCGATTCCATCACTATCAGGTGAAGGAGAGTAGTCAAAATTTAGACCGTTATTTTCAGAAAATTCAATGCTGTCTGTGGTGCTATCAAGTGCAGTAAACACATACGTTAATCCACTGCTAGGATTGATTGGTTGCTCTATTAAAGGGCCTTGACCTGCTATCGCATCAAAATCATTAACCAGCATATAAGTATTATCGGGAATAGCATCACTGATCCAAATAGAGTTATTTTCTGCAGCCCCTTGACCTGTATTTATTGCTTCGATCGTATAAGTGAGAATGGCACCAGGCAAAGCCTTAGAGTAATTGCCTGCGCTATTAATACCGTGAATCGGGTCTGAAAATATGGTGATTGTCTTATTTACTTTTATGTCTGGTAGAGCCTGATTCACGAGCAGCATAAAGTCGCTGCTATGATCAATTGTATTTTCTTCACCTTCTTTTGCTCGAACAGTAAATTTCCAATATCCCGTTTGGACGTTAGTAGGAATCGAGTAGTTCAAATTGAAGGTTTTCGTTGCTGTACCTGAGTCGCTTAATACCGACATTGGCAGGTTGCTAAATACACTATTCCCCTGGGCATCCACCGCACTCAAGTCTGCAGAATTAATATCGAATGAACCAAATGGATCGCTCACGGTAGTTTCAATTGAAATGTTTGAGCCTGAGTTGATTTCGTTAACGGCTAGGCCTGAAGCGTTATCGGTAACTGCAATAGTATCGACATTAATAACTGTTTTTGCAGGAATCGATACATAGCAATAATCAGAGCCATCTAAAGAATAAACTCTGATTCCGCCATTACCTGAAGAGTTAACGATTCTTAGTTTTAACGTTTCTCCAGCAGGAATTAATGGGCTTTGAAGTAATGGGATGGAATAGGGGAACTGCTCGACGGGTTCATTTTTTAAAGGAATGCTGATGCTCGTATTACCGCTATCAGCAATTACTGTCGAATTATGAAGTAATTGAATCTGCATGGTATGGCTTCGACTTACGTTTGTTGTTTTATTACTTTGCAGGCATAAGTTAAGACTAATATTTAAACCATCAAATTCAAAAGCAGATTGAAAGCTAGGCGTTAGAGTCCAAATTGCATCACGACCTCCAGATCCTATATTTCGGTTATCCGCTATGGTTGGACGATCTCGTCTCATAATCTGACTTGGTCTATCTACATTGCTTCGAGAGTGTAAATAGAGAATTTTATTACCGGCAGAAGGGGTTATCGCTTGAGCGCTATAAACTGCAGGTGCATTAATCATCAGAGCCTCTGTTGCTGAGCTAGTGAAGGAGACACTGTTATTAATTTCTGTACCTGTAGAAAGGCCTGCCGATAACACCGCATCGATTACCACGGTCTGACTGCCATTGGCTAATAAATCAATGTTATCAATCTGAATTAAGCCCGAGCCAAAATTCCCCGCGGGTGCCGGTAGGCTATTATCAATCGCATTAGTGGGTAAGCTTACAACCGAATAATTAGAAAATTCGGCAGCGATGTGATCTGTTAAAGATAAGCCATTGACTGCAATACCTGCGCTTTCATTAATTACGATGCTGTATCGCAATGTATCGCCTGAATTTACATTACCACCATTTAAATCAACGACTTCTTTTACAGAAGTAGAGATGTTTGGATTGGAAATTAGATAGCTTTTTAAAGACGTATTATTCGATAAAATATTATCAAACAGCAGGCCATTAATATTGGCAGTTAGATTAATACTGTCATTACTTCCGGCCGTGATATCGACGATAAAGGATAGTGATAGTATTGTGCTGTTATTAGAAAGAAGGGTATTCGTGTACTGGCAATCAATATCGCTCGCGGTTACAGAACAACTCCAAGAAGGATGAAGGGTATTAACATAGCTAAAGCCTTGAGGAACAGAAAAGCTAAATTGTGAATTAGCTGGCGCTGTATTAGGGCCATTATTAGTGACGGTGAAATCAAACGTATTTTCGTGGCCACGAACAATGTTTATAGGGCCTGATTGCTGAATGGCTAGATCTGCGACGGGCTCATTCGGTACACTGATAAATTCAGCGGTAAGAAATACGGCATCTTGGCCAGAAGAGTAAGTGGTATTTACGCTGGTATCGCCTGCATTCAAGAAACCACCAATATTGTATTCGTCTATATCAACGCCGCTGGTTGTTCCTGTTACATTTGAATAACCATTGAACTGATTATTTGAAGGGTTTGAACCATCCGTTAAATTAACGCCTTCAAATTTTAATGATTCAGCAAAGCCATTGCGAGATTGAGAGTTACCATTATCGCCTTCCCAAGTAATGTGTGCGTGCTTTCCACCTTTACTTGCAGGATCAGCAGCAATGACAAAATTATTTGGAATTAGGGTGAATTGATTCCCCCAAAAATTTTTAAAACCATCAAATACATTGATGACTCTTAAAGGTTCGTTAGCATGCTCAAAAATGATTGATAAGGCCCAGCCACCGTATGCTCCGCCAGTACTGCAATAGGCATTAGAGCCGTCAAATGTAAGGCCAGAGACTTGGTAGTTAGTGAATGTATTATTTGAAACTAAGTTTGTAACGTCAGCTTTGGCACTAAAATAATTGCGTCCATCAAAAACCTCGATGTAACTATTTTGTGAATTAACCGGTTGGTTATTAAAAGCAACCTGAGTATCAATAGCACCTGAACCAGACCAGTAAAGGTACGCGGCTTTAATTGAAGTATTGCTGGGTAATGAAATACTGCCTGAGGATTGTCCACCTGCAACGGTATTACAAGTATTGTTTGAATCTCGTAAGGTATTCCCGGTTAACTCGAAAGAAATATTGCCAGCAAAACTGTGGCGCAAAATGACTTCTTCAGCATTGGTCGATAAACTAATTATAAATAAACCGATAATTACAGTGATCATATGTTTACCCAAATAACTTAGGCCGCAGAACTTTTTTATGCAGAAAATGCATAAGTTGCTCCTGAGCCTGAAGTTAGAATGAGTTATTGGCACGCCTGTCTCAATATGTCTAGTGTATCTGTTGTTGATTCTATTGATTCTGTTTAATTACGTCAATTTAGCAACTGTTTAAACATAGCTATCAGCAGGCTATGTAAACCTTTAAATTTATTGATGTTTTACATTTGGCGTCGATCTTTTGTCGTTATTGCCAAGGAACTTGCTTTTTTAAATTAATAACAGCGCTTAAAGGTATTCGATTGGGTTATTAGGGAAGTAAGTGACACTTTTTGTCAGGGCTTCTAACGTTTGTAGAGATATGTAAAGTATTGTTAATTAGGTAATAATTCTTATATAAATCACCCGTTGTGTAACTTTAGTCTTCTTCTCTCTGAGTATTCGTCAAAATAAATAACTTAAATAGATACTTCTATTCAGTGTTTTCTAGCACATCGAGTTGATGTACAGTTACAACATAACAAATATAAAAATATGGGGATGTAATCCCGTAATAGGAATACTTGATGTCAGATATTAAAATTTATGGAATTAAAGAGCATATTGGTTCAACCGCTTTGTTGAATAATGACCAGTATGAAGCGATGTATAAGCGCTCTGTAGAAGACTCAGAAGGCTTTTGGGCTGAGCAAGGAAAACGCATTGATTGGATTCAGCCATTCACTCAAGTTCGTGATGTTTCTTTCGATGAGCATAATGTTGATATCAACTGGTATAAAGACGGCACCTTAAATGCGTCGGCTAATTGCCTAGATCGTCATCTAGAAACTCGTGGTGATCAAACGGCTATTATTTGGGAAGGGGATGAGCCTACCGATGATCGTCATATCAGCTATAAAGAATTACATACTGAAGTCTGTCAGTTTGCTAACGCACTAAAAACTCAAGGTGTCCGTAAAGGCGATGTCGTTTGTATTTATATGCCGATGGTTCCGCAGGCGGTAATGGCGATGTTAGCGTGCGCGCGTATTGGTGCGGTCCACTCAGTAGTGTTTGGAGGATTTTCTCCAGATGCACTAGCCGGACGTATTGATGATAGTAATGTAAAAGTAGTGATTACTGCGGACGAAGGCGTGCGAGGTGGTAAAACCGTAGCGCTTAAGAAGAACGTTGACGAAGCATTAACTCATCCAAGTGTTAATACAGTAGAAAAAGTCATTGTGATTAAGCGTACTGGCGCCGCGATTGAGTGGCACAAAACGCGGGATATTTGGTATCACGATGCGATTGCAAATGAATCTAAGCAATGCCAGCCAGCTGAAATGCGTGCAGAAGATCCATTATTTATTTTGTATACCTCAGGCTCAACTGGTAAGCCAAAGGGCGTTGTTCATACTACCGGTGGCTACATGGTTTATGCATCGTTAACCCATGAATACGTATTTGATTACCATGAGGGTGATGTGTATTGGTGCACGGCCGATGTGGGTTGGATTACAGGTCATACCTATTTAGTATATGGGCCATTGGCGAATGGGGCTATTTCATTAATGTGCGAAGGGGTGCCAAATTATCCTGGTATTAATCGCGTATCGCAAATCGTTGATAAGCACGAAGTCAATATACTTTATACCGCCCCTACGGCGATTAGGGCTTTGATGGCAGAAGGTGATGCGGCCGTTACTGAAACGAAGCGTCATTCATTGCGTATTTTAGGCACAGTAGGCGAGCCTATAAATCCAGAAGCTTGGGAGTGGTATTACCGCACTATTGGCGAAGAGAAATGCCCGATTGTTGATACTTGGTGGCAAACAGAAACGGGTGGCATCATGATCACTCCTTTACCGGGGGCAACGGAGTTAAAACCAGGTTCTGCAACACGGCCTTTCTTTGGCGTTCAGCCTGCGTTAGTCGATGCTGAAGGCAATGTAGTTGAGGGCGCGGGTGAGGGTAACCTGGTATTACTTGATAGCTGGCCTGGGCAATCACGCACTATTTATGGTGATCACGAACGCTTCATGCAAACCTACTTTTCTACTTATGCAGGCATGTATTTTAGTGGCGATGGCGCGCGTCGTGACGAAGACGGTTATTACTGGATCACTGGGCGTGTTGATGACGTATTAAATGTCTCTGGCCACCGTATGGGAACTGCAGAAATCGAGAGTGCTTTGGTCGCTCATCCTAAGGTTGCAGAAGCCGCTGTAGTGGGTTATCCGCATCCTATAAAAGGTCAGGGGATTTACGTTTATGTTACGTTAAATAAAGGTGAGATGAGCGTAGATTCTGCCGTAAATGAAGCACTGGTACTTGAGTTAAGAAAGTGGGTGCGTCAAGACATCGGGCCAATCGCAACGCCAGATTTAATTCAATTAACACCGGGTTTACCGAAGACTCGTTCGGGTAAAATTATGCGTCGTATTTTGCGTAAAATTGCTGAAAATGAATTTGATACATTAGGGGATACATCAACACTTGCAGATCCTTCTGTGGTTGATGATTTAATCGAAAATAGAGTGAATCGCTAGAGAGCGATTTACTCTATTTATTTCGTTATTATTAGTAAATATAATGAGGCCAAGGATTGGCCTATAGAATAATTTATAGTACTAATTATTGAGTGAAAGTGCGTGTCTAATAATCAGTTCAGCGTCCATAAAAGTACGATTATTTCAAATCGAAAAGCGTTAGCTTTGTATTTGATTAATCAGAATCGAGGAAGCGATGTTCCTACAATTATGTCTCAGCTTATTGATCTTGATGCCGTCTCGTTAGAGGGCGGGGATAGAGTGCCGTTAGATGTTGTTACTAGAGATATTAATTTAGCCGCAAAATTGTTGCAGGATGATTTTCTAGGATTGAAAATTATTGAGCTAATTGATTTACCTTACTTGCCGCTTTATCGCGGTATAAAACAATGTGTAGATCCCTTTGTTCGTAATAATGTCGTTCCTATCGATGTTTTATTACGGCTTGTTGTGCGCTATTTTAAGGTGGCTACAGAAGCGGTTCAGGTACGACTTGAACCCACTAAAGATAGCGTGCGAGTTATCTTTGAGAGCAGTGATCCTGAAAATATCAGCATCCACCAAATGGATGGTGCTATGCTGGGTGTGCAGCGGATTTTACAAGCCTATAACCCACTATTGCCCATACGATTAGGCTTATCTTTACGGGCTGATTTTTCGAAGGATGTGTTTTTTGAAAGCACTGAAGTTTATAAGCATTTTTTTAAACGGGTACCTGAAAAATCAGAGCAGAATTTTTTAGAGTATTCGATTCCTTTAATTGATCAGTCTGAATTCAATCAATTCTGCATCAGTCCGTTGCATAATATTCTCGACAAGGAATTCCCGAACGCTAGTTACAGTGATCGCTGTCAGCATATTTTAACCACAACTATGAGTATTATAGAGCCGACGAGAGAGCAAGTATCGATGGTCTTAAATATGAGCGTGAGCACACTGCAACGTCGATTAAAGCAAGAGGGCAGTAGTTTTCATCGTGTCTTGTTATTAACACGGAAAAAACTCGCGAACGAGTATTTAATTCAGCAAAATTTGCCAGCAAAAGACGTCGCATTCTTCTTGGGTTATCAATCAGAAAGTCAGTTTTTTAAGGCATTTAAGAGTTGGTTTTCAATGACACCGATGGCTTATCAAAAGCAACATAGGGATTCTTAATCAACTAGTTCAATATCCAGGCCAATTAACAAATTAAGCGCTTGATCGCGGCTAAATTTACCCTGCTTTATATTGTTTAGGTGAATGTCGATACTGTAATTACTAGCATCGGTAAAGTCTGTTTCAACGAGTTGTGTACGATTGAATAAACTATAGCTAAAATCACTGCTACTAAAATTCCCTTGGCTGAAATTTCCTTCACGAAAATCGACATCTTGTAGCTTGCAGGATTCAAGCTGTAGCTCGGTTAATTTTAGACCATGAAATGATGAATCATTTAAAATACAGTTGGCAAATTTTAACGGAGAGGATAGAGCTAAATTTGGCCACGAAGCCCGTGTCCAATCGATTCCGAGCATTTTACAATGGTCAAAAAATACGTCGTTAAAGCGACTGTAGCCTACCTTGATATTACTTAAATTGCACTGAAAAAAGTGGCAGTCGATGAACTTGCAGTGCTTAAAAGCAGTGCCGGTAAAATCACAGTTTTTAAAGCTGCAATTATCAAACTCAACTTCATCTAACTCTGCTTGTGAGAATGAAACGTCTGAAAAGTTTTGGTTATAATGTTCGCCAATCTTAGGGTCAATCATGTTATTTTCTCAGCTAATATTAAAGAGAGGAATTTGAATTACTCATAGCCGCTCGAGAAATCGCAAGGCGGGTGAGTATCGGGCCGATTATGTCGAATAAAACCGTTGAACTTATGACGACAGAAAGCAGAACTTGTCGGTGCTCGGGAAACTGATTCGCCGCGACGAGTGCCATCCCGATAGGAACGCCTGCTTGGGGTAATAATGCTAACCCCATCCACTTTTTAGTCGCAGGTGTTGAGCCGCTAATTTGGCTACCGAGTAGGGCGCCAAAAAATTTTCCTATTGTGCGGCCTGCAATGTATAAGACCCCCATTAAACCCAGTTGCTCAATCGAGCCAAGATCCAGTGAGGCCCCAGCCAATACAAAAAAGACCACCATGAAAGGCGATTCGATATTCTCAATGGCGTGGAAAGGATAGTCGTGATGCTTAGCAAGGTTGGCAATGGTCGCCCCCACTGTCATCGCAGCAATAAGGTAAGAAACCTCTAGCCAAATTGCGAGTCCGCCGCAGATAAAAACAATCCCTAGCGCTTCAATAATCATCGGTTGCCCTAGTTTTGCGCGGCCGGTTAAATAGGCAGCAGGTATGCCGATCACAATTCCTAGGGTCAATGCGCCAAAAATTTCCCAGGCGGCGGAGGCGAAGAAAAGTGTATCTGCGCCGTGGCCGTTGAGGGTTTTTGCTAGTGACAGACCCAGTGCAAATAATAATAGAGCCCAAACATCGTCGATAGCGACAATGGATAAAAGAGTATTGGTGAATTTTTCTTGTTGAGGTTTGAATCCCAATTGTTTTTTCGCTTCTGCGACTACATCAAGTATTGCAGTAGGAGCGGTTGCAGAGGCAATACAGCCTAGAATAATGGCGATGTCTGTCGTTATACCAATAAAGATTAACAGGGTACTAACGAGGGTTGCGGTTACAAGGGCGGCGCAGATGGATATCCAGAAAACGTCACCGGCAGATTCTTTTAAAGATTCTAGTGTGAGCTTTCCGCCGAGTAGGAAACCAACCATTAATAAGGTGATTTCAGCAATTAAATCAAAGTAACTTGAAAATTCCAGTGGAACAATATTAAAACCTTCATGGCCAATGACTAGGCCAAAAATAAGTAATAAGGTGACTCTAGGCAGGGCGGTTCTCTCTGCCATAGTTGATGTGATTAGCCCTAATAACAGTATGCCACCGAGGGTTAATAAGAATTGCGCTGAACTTTCCATGCAGTACCTTCTAGGCTTTTATTGCTTAATAAAAGCCACTAATAATAAGTATATAAAAATACTTTAAATAAAAACAAAGGTGATCATTTTTATTGCGAGTAGGCTCAGTAAGTATTTAATTATTCGAATATAGGCTTGATTGTCGACTTTTTTTCGTGCTTTAGAGCCAATGTAAGAGCCTAGGATGGCGCCGAAACTCATCACTACTAGAGTTAAAAAATATTCACCAAATTGAAATCCAATTAAACCAAAGACGATTATTTTCGCCAAATGGCTGATGCTCATGAAAATTGCACCCGTGGCAATTATTTGGTCTTTATCTTGAAGTTTTTTTAGTAAGATATTTTGAGTTAATGGCCCCGTTGCCCCGACAATTAAACTTAATCCTGTTTGTAATGCACCAATTATATAAAAATTTTCAAAACGTTTCATTGTATCTGAAAAAGGCTTTGACCAAAGGTTAAGCAGTATGTAGCTGCCAATTGCCAAAGGAATGTAGTCGGTGGTTAGGTTCAGAAGTAAGGTGGTGAAAAGCCCTAGGCCGATTGCTGAGCCAATCAAAAATGGGGGTAGTAAATGCCAAGCAACTTGGTTTAACGACAAAGCTACCCGAGAGCTATTGCTGGCGAGTTGAACGAACCCGTGGATAGGAATAATAACGGCGGCGGGTAGGAAGCTAGGCATTATGGCAATTAATAACATACCTCCACCAAAACCCAAAATTCCTGCAATAGCAGACGTTGCGGTGGCGAATAATGTTAAAAGTAGTTCTGTCGCGTAGTCGGTGCTGAGTTGAGCGAGTAAGTCTAATAGGTCGGCGAGCATGCAGTAGTACAGCTTAGCTAAAACGGAATGCTAGCTTACTCCGTTTAGCTAAGGAAGATCAGGTTATTTCAATTGGTATTCTTCACCTTGATAATAAGCTTCAACTTTTGGGTTCATTACTTTGAACCAAAGTGGCGGGAATAAAGCCAACACAACCATAGTCGCATAACCACTAGGGAGCTGTGGGCTAGCCTCATGATGGCGTAAAACTTGATAACGACGCTTTGGATTAGCGTGGTGATCTGAATGACGTTGTAGCTGGAAAAGAAACACGTTGGTGAGTAGGTAATTGCTATTCCAAGAGTGTTTGATATTGGTTCTTTCATAGCGACCATTTTCTAGCTTTCTACGATGTAAGCCGTAATGCTCAATATAGTTAATGACCTCTAATAGCGAGAAAGCAACAAAGCTCTGAGCAAAGAAATACACCACACCAGCCCATCCCCAAAGCACGCCGCAGATAGCCGCAAAAATGAAACTGATGCCATACCACCAAATTAATTCATTATTTAAGCTAAATACGCTTTTGTCTTTTCGTTTTAACTTTTTGGCTTCTAACTTCCATGCATTTAAGAAGTTGTGAAGGTAAGCGTGGGGCAAAAATCTGTATAAAGATTGGCCGTAGCGAGATGAGGAAGCGTCTTCTGGGGTTGAAACATTTACATGGTGCCCACGGACATGCTCAACTTTAAAGCCCCCGTAACTTACGCATGAAAAAAGTAATCCACCTGCCCATTGTTCAATGAGAGGGTCTTTATGTATCAATTCATGGCCTACGTTAATCGCGACAATAGCACCCACAGTACCTACCGAAAATACCCAGCCTAGCTGGCCAATCCAGCTTAATTCTGCTGACATTAGGATATGGCCACCGTAGAAAATTGTCGCAATCTGCATGGGTAGGCACAGTAGTGTAAGTATGCGGTAGAACACTTCCTTAGAGAGTTCGGGTACTTGATGCTCTTCGTTAGGATTGACTGGGTCTTGGCCAATGATGTGATCAAAAATAGGCACTAAAATAAAGACAAAAAAGAGGGTAGTAAAGGCAAATAGATCCTTGTGTTCGTACTGATCACTTAGCCAGGCGGAGGTTAGAAGAATGAGGGAGGGTAGAGTCACCAATAGGTAAGCGTATTTTTTTATTTTTATAATGAAATCAAGCTCAGTAGATTGAGCTGATGCGGATACATTCATGCTTTTCTCCTTTGGATTGCATTTTAAATGTCGCTTTATTGTAGGGTTGTAGGACAATAGTGGATCTAAAATGATGGGTTAGCAATGATTGGCTGTAAAGTAACCAGAAAGTACGTTGTTTTATCAGCAAATGAGACCTCATACCTGCGTGTTTTGTGCTGAAGGAAAAATAGTGTAAAAGGGCGTGAGATTAGGCTTTTAGCACTAACTGGCTGTGTTAGACTAATTCTTTTGCGTATAAATGTAGGGTTAACAGTTAATCAAATGAGTTTTAATGCGCCTAAAAGCATGGCCGAGCAGATAGCTCAGCACCTCGCACATCAAATAATTTCTGGTCAACGAGGTGCTAATGAGCGTATTCAAGAACTGAAAGTTGTTGATGAGCTCGATGTGAGTCGAGGCTCAGTTCGTGAAGCTCTGTTGCTGATGGAAAGAAGACATCTCGTCGAGATCGTACCAAGACGAGGTGCAATGGTTGCCGAGATAACGGCTGGTTCTGTTGAAAACTTGTTTGATGTGTTTGGAGTATTGGTTACTCGACTAGCCGTATTGGTTGCTCAGCGTTGGCAAGAGGGGGAGTTGGATGAGCTCATTCAACATCTCAAAGGGTTGCAGCGAATTACCGAGCAAAAAGATAGAGATGAATTTATGGCGCAAGTCTTTGTGCTGTTAAGTATGGCCTATCCATTAGCCCGTAATGAATATCTGCATGAGCTTTTGACGAATATGCAACCGGCCGTGCATCGATGCTATGCATTGGCACAAAGGTATAAACCTAATGATGGGCATGCAGCGTCGCTGTTTTTCTCTGCCCTGATGATCGGTGTAACAAAGCGTGAAGTAGAGTTGCTACCGGCGGCTGTGAAACAGTATTTTGATCACCAGCTAGAACTGGTGTTAGCGGCCTTAGAAGCTAAAAAGTAGATTGAAAAATATACGTTAAGAACCCACAAATAAAGAATAATTAATTAGGATAGACAGGTTATGCGCCTAAAGGCCATCAAACTGGCAGGATTTAAATCGTTTGTAGATCCAACTTATATACCGTTTCCAACAAATATGACGGGTATCCTTGGGCCGAACGGCTGTGGGAAATCAAATACTATTGATGCGGTACGTTGGGTCATGGGTGAAAGCTCTGCAAAGAACCTTCGTGGCGAGTCAATGACGGACGTTATTTTTAACGGTTCTGCACAGCGTAAACCTGTAGGAAAGGCCAGTGTCGATCTTATTTTTGATAACAGTGATGGTACGCTTCGAGGTGAATACGCGGCTTTTGCTGAAGTGGCTCTGCGTCGCCAGGTAACTCGAGAAGGGCAATCGACCTACTATCTCAATGGAACAAAGTGTCGACGAAAAGACATTACCGAAATTTTCTTAGGGACTGGACTGGGTGCCCGTTCGTATTCGATTATTGAGCAGGGAATGATTTCACGCCTTATTGAATCGAAGCCCGAAGAACTTAGGGTCTTTATTGAAGAAGCGGCAGGCATTTCTAAATACAAAGAACGCCGACGTGAAACTGAAAATCGTATGCGTCGTACAACAGAAAACCTAGAACGCTTACAAGATATCCGTGATGAAATGGAGCGTCAATTAGCCCACTTGCATCGACAAGCTCAGGCAGCAGAAAAATATAAAGAATTAAAAAGTGATGAACGACTTAAAAAAGGCCAATTACAAGCGCTTAAATGGCAGGTTCTTGATGTTGATTATCGCAAGCGTGAATTGGAAATTGCAGAACTCGATGTTCAATACGAAGCAAAAATGGCTCAGCAAACGTCTGCTGATACTGCGATAGAAGAGCGACGCGAAAGCCATCACGAACGAAATGAAGTTTTTAGTAGTGCTCAAGCTAAATATTACGAAGTCGGTTCGCAAATTGCTCGTCATGAGCAAAAGCTAGAGCATCAAGCCCAAATGAGTTTGCAGCTTTCTCAGGAGTTGGCCGAAACTGAAAAAGGTATTTTAGAAACCCAGCGTGCCTTAGAAGAGGATCAGCTTAAGCTTGAGGACGTTAATGAAGAATTAATGATGCTTGAGCCTGAACTCGAGGTGTTATTAGCCGGTGAAGAAGCAGCTGGAGAAGAGCTGGTTATTGCTGAAGAGACAATGCAAGAATGGCAACGCAGTTGGGATGAGTTTACACAAAAAGCCAGTGCGCCAGCTCGTCAAGCAGAAGTCGCTCAAAGCCGGATTCAAAACCTAGAGCAACAGCTCACCCGCTTACAACAACGAATCGAACGTCTAGACGAAGAAAAACGCCAACTTACCTCCAACCCTGAAGCTGAAGAGATTTTATTCTTACAAGAGCAAATTTCAGAACATGAAATGCAGCTTGAAGAGCAGCAGATGTCAGGGGATAGCTTTGGTGAGCAGGTTAATAATCAGCGCGGAAGTATTGAGGGTTTACGCCGCCAGCTGGATGAAGGCCGTAGTGAACTGCAGCAAGTGCAAGGTCGTAAAGCCTCACTAGAAGCTCTGCAACAAGCGGCGAAAGGCGAAGGTAATAAAGCGGTTAGCCATTGGTTAGAGAGTCATCAATTGTCTCGAAAGGCACGGTTATCTGAAAAGATTCATGTCGAGAGTGGCTGGGAAAAAGCCGTCGAAATGGTTCTGGGTAATTATCTACAAGCGGTTATCGTTGATGACCTTGATCCTGTTCAGCATTGGGTCGATGGTTTAAAAGATGGTGAGATCATTTTATGGTCTGCTGCTCAAACTGATTCATTAGAGCAGTCACTCGCGACAAACTTATTATCTAATAAAGTGACAGGCGACGAAAATATCAGCTCGCTTTTAAGCAAGGTACAAGTTGCGGATAATTTATCTGATGCCATGTCTCGTCGACAGCAACTCGGGTTCGATGAATCTATCATTACACCTGAAGGAATATGGCTGGGTCAATCTTGGCTAAGAGTCGCCAAAGACGGTGAAGGCAATGGTGGCATCCTTGCACGTCAGCAAGAACTAGAAGAGCTAGAAATTCGCTTTGAAGATTTAGATATTAATGTCGAAGAGTGGGAAGTCGACCTCGATGCTGAGCAGCTTAAATTACGCAATCTAGAGCAACAGCGTGAAACTCAGCAAAAAGAAATGGCCGCTTATGCTCGTCAGCTGGCTGAATATCAATCGCAATTATCAGGCAAGCAAGCTCGTGCTGAACAATTAGCGTTACGCACCGATAAAATTGATAGTGAACTGACTGAAGTGAGTGAGCTTCAGGCATTAGAAAAAGAACAAATCGCTGAAGCTAGAATCCAATGGCAAGAAGCCATGGAAAACATGGATCAGGATGCCGATGAGCGCAGTCGTTTACAGTCTGAACGAGAAAATACTAGCACTCGTATTGAAAATGCCAGAATGCGGGCGCGTCAAGAAAAAGACCAGGCCCATCAGTTGCAGCTACGTCACCAAGGATTTAGCAGTCAGCAGCAAAGTTTATCGCAAGCAGTTGAGCGCTTACATCAGCAGATGCAACGCAATCAAGAGCGAAAGTCACAAATTCAGCAGAATCAGAATCGAGATCATGATTCGGATCTCGAAGAGTTAAAAATGCAGTTAGAAGAACTGTTAGAAAAACGTCTTGATGCTGAACAAATCATGAGTGATGCACGTAGAGAATTAGAAACGGTAGATGCCGAACTTAGACAATTCGAAAAAGACCGTGCTATTGCTGAAAAATCAGGGCTGGATTTACGTACCAAGTTAGAACAAGTACGAATGGAAACGCAATCGTTAGAAATTCGTCGAAGTAGTCTAGTTGAACAACTCGGTGAAGATGAGTTATCTATTGAAGACGTGATTGAAAACCTGCCTCATGATGCGGATATTAATGTTTGGTCGGAAGAACTTGAACGCATTGCCGATCGTATTCGTAGGTTGGGTGCGATTAACCTTGCCGCAATTGATGAATATAAAATACAGTCTGAGCGTAAAATCTATCTAGATGCTCAGCACGAAGATTTAGAAAAAGCACTGGCTACGTTAGAAAATGCCATTCAAAAAATCGACCGTGAAACCCGAACTCGTTTTAAAGAGACCTTTGATAAAGTAAACTCTGGGCTTGCTGAATTGTTCCCGAAAGTATTTGGTGGTGGGCATGCAAGTTTAGAGCTTACGGGTGATGATTTATTGAATACGGGGGTTACGATCATGGCTTCACCTCCGGGTAAAAAGAACAGTACGATTCACCTGCTGTCGGGTGGAGAGAAAGCATTAACGGCAATTGCGTTGGTGTTTTCTATATTTCAGTTAAATCCAGCACCCTTTTGTATGCTAGACGAGGTTGATGCGCCTTTGGATGATGCTAACGTTGGTCGTTATGCTCGCCTAGTAAAAGCGATGTCGGAAAAGGTGCAGTTTATCTATATTACTCACAATAAGATTGCAATGGAAAAAGCGGATCAATTGATGGGTGTAACTATGCACGAACCCGGTGTTTCTCGTCTTGTCTCGGTTGATATCGAAGAAGCCACTAAAATGGTGCAGGCATAATTGAAATGAAAAAAATAATTGTTAAAAAAATGCAGAGAACCTGTATCAAGGAAAAGTGTAAGGTGAAAAAATGGAATTAAATCTACGCACAGTTTTAGTAATACTCGGAGCAATTGTCATGCTGGGTATTCTCGTTGATGGTTTTCGTCGAATGCGACGGGCTCGATTTGATGCATTGAAGATGGATGTTAAAGGGGACTTTAAGTTTCCAGAGGAAAGCTTTTCTTCAGAGTTGCCTAATGGCGGTGCTCGAATTATTGGCGAGCGCGAAGAGTTGTTAGAGGATGTTACCAACTTTCGTAATCAGTTAGATGAACTACCTGTGATGTCAGCGTTAGATGAGTTGGAGAAACAAGCTGAGCATGACCTCGCGGCTGATGTGAAAGTGAGTCTTCACGAAGAAAGAATCTATGCGGGTGAACCAGATTTTCAGCATGATAGTTATTCTCAAATTGAGTCTGAAGCAAAACTTCTTTCAGAAACTGAAACGGCAGTGCCTACGGAGCATATTAGAGAACATACCAATACGAAAGATGAATCCCTTAAACGGTTTGTGCCAAAAGCCAAGCCATTAAATCTAGACGAACATGTACCTCTACTGATCGATGTTGAAGAGCTTGGAGACGATGTTGATGCGCATGATATAAACCAAGAAGATGATAACGTACAGCATATAGAACTCACAGTAGATGACGTTGTTGGTATTCAGGCTTCGGTACAAGACATTGGATCATTGATGTCATTTGATGAACCGGTAGTTGAGAAGTTGGTTGTTGATAAGCCGATAGTAGAGGAGCGTATTGACGTTGAAAAACCACAAAGAGCCGAAATAGATGATGGGCGTATTGGAGCAGATCAAATGATGGCACAAGCCGCCTATGCACCCGTTAAGAAGCCTGGACCTAATGCAGAATCTTTATCATTACGAAATATCCCAAGTTTGGTTATCATCACTCATGTAGTCCCTCATGATGAAGAGGGATTTTGTGGGGAAGATATTCTCTACTTGGTGAATAGTTGTGATTTACGACACGGTGAAAAAGAAATTTTTCATCGTTTTGAGCAAGAGAATGGTGAAGGCCGTGTTCAATTCTCAATGGCCAACTCCTTTAACCCCGGAACATTTGATCCTGAAACGTTATTACATCAACGTGTTCATGGCGTGAGTTTATTTATGAGCTTACCAAGACCTGATAAAGCCATGAACGCATTTGAAGCGATGACGGAAATGGCATCGGTTATTGCACGAAATTTAGGGGGTGATGTTCATGATGAGACTCATAGCATCATGGCTTTGCAGACTATTGAGCATAATCGTCAACAAGTTCGTGATTTTGTTCGTAAGCAGAAGCTTGCGGGCAAAAAATAGAAAAACGAATAGCGGCATTAATATAAAGAAATTAAGACAGTATTTGGATTTATGACGATTACCGCTGAAACTACAAAACGCATTCAAACGTTAAGAGAGCAACTAACGGCTTATAGTCACCAGTATTATATATTGGATGATCCTTCTGTTCCTGATGCAGAGTATGACCGTTTATATCGTGAGTTAGAAGACTTTGAAAGAGAGCATCCTGAAAGCATAACTTCAGATTCGCCGACACAAAAAGTAGGTGCGCAGCCGCTTGCTAGTTTCTCCCAAATCACTCATGAACGCCCTATGTTATCGCTTGATAATGCGATGAATGAGGGTGAGCTCATTGATTTTGAACGTAAAGTAAAAGATCGTTTGAAAGGTACAAATCAAGTCATTTTGGAGGAAGGCCAGCAATTAGAGTATGCCTGTGAACCCAAACTTGATGGCCTGGCAGTAAGTATTCTGTATGAAGACGGGCAGCTCATTCAAGCAGCGACACGCGGCGATGGCAGTACCGGTGAAAATATTACGTTGAATGTTCGCACTATTAAGAATGTTCCACTTTCCTTGCGGGGTACTGATTTCCCTAAACGGTTAGAAGTACGGGGTGAAATATATATACCCAAAGCGGGTTTTGAAAAATTAAATCAAACAGCTCGTGAAAATGATAACAAGGTATTTGCTAACCCTAGAAATGCAGCAGCGGGTTCCTTACGCCAATTAGATTCACGCATTACCGCAAAACGCCCGTTAGAGCTATGTGCTTATAGTATTGGTGTGGTTTCTGAAGAATTTGATTTACCCAATAAGCATGAAGCTATTTTACAGTGCCTGAAACATTGGGGCTTGAAAATTAATACGGATATGGCCGTAGTGCAGGGGATTCGAGCTTGCGTTGATTACTTCGCTGAAATGGGGCGTAAGCGAGATGGCTTAGATTACGATATCGATGGCATTGTATTCAAAATAAACGATTTAGACATTCAGCAGCAATTAGGTTTTGTAGCGCGTGCTCCCCGCTGGGCAATCGCAGCAAAATTCCCTGCCCAAGAAGAGATGACCTTGCTAGAGGGCGTTGATTTTCAGGTAGGGCGTACGGGTGCACTAACACCGGTTGCGCGTTTGCAAGCGGTTCATGTCGCGGGCGTTATGGTGAGTAATGCCACTCTGCATAATATGGATGAGATTGCTCGTCTAGGTGTGAAAGTTGGCGATACTGTTATCATTCGACGGGCGGGTGATGTTATTCCGCAGGTCGTCTCAGTGGTTATGGATAGTCGCCTCGAAACGGCAGTTGATATCATCATGCCCGATACCTGCCCAGTATGTGATTCAAAAGTAGAGAAAATTGCGGGAGAAGCAGTAGCGCGTTGCAGCGGTGGCTTATATTGCGGCGCTCAGCGTAAAGAGGCGATTAAACACTTTTCTTCTCGTAAAGCCTTAGATGTAGATGGGCTAGGGGATAAATTAGTTGAGCTGTTAGTAGATGCTAACCTGATTGAATCATTCGATGATTTATTTCACTTACAGCTAGACGATGTGGCGAAGTTAGAACGTATGGCTGAGAAGTCTGCTCAGAATCTATTAGATGCATTAGACGCTGCAAAAACAACAACATTGGGGCGCTTTCTTTATGCTTTGGGTATACGAGAAGTGGGCGTTACGACGGCACAGAATTTAGCCGACCACTTTGGATTTCTCGAGCGTATCCAGCAAGCCGATGAAGCGACTCTTTTAGCCGTCCCTGATGTTGGTGAGATCGTTGCAAAGCATCTGTTAGCTTTTTTTGCTGAGACTCATAATCAAAGCATTATTGAGCAACTGCAAAAAGCGGGTATGAACTGGCCCGAGAGTGAGCCTGCTTCTGCTGCTGAAAATGCAGATCTTCCATTAGCGGGTAATGTGTACGTTATTACCGGCACGTTATCTGAAATGGGACGTGATGATGCTAAACAGTATCTTCAAAGCCTAGGCGGAAAAGTAACGGGTAGTGTCTCAGCGAAAACCAGTTGTTTGATCGCGGGTGAAAAAGCAGGGTCAAAATTGACCAAGGCGCAAAGTTTGGGTGTCGATATTTTAGATGAAGCTGAATTTATTGAGCTGTTACGAAACTTAGGAGTTCAGGGTGTTTAACTCGTTATTAAAAGCGCTTAGCTTATCTGTTGTTCTGTTGGTTGTAGGGTGTACCACGACACCACCGAAAAACTTAGATGACGTTTGTGATATTTTTGATGAATATTACGATTGGTATAATGCTGCGAAAGAGGTAGAAAAAAAATACGGTATTCCTATCGGGGTTTCCATGGCGTTCATTCATCAAGAGTCAAAGTTTGTTGAAGATGCTCGTCCACCGAGAGAATGGTTTTTATGGATATTCCCTGGTTCAAGGCCCTCCAGTGCCTATGGTTATACTCAGGCATTGAACGGAACGTGGGCTGAATACCAAAAGAATACCGGTCAGTGGAGTGCTGATAGAGATGATTTCACCGATGCCGTCGATTTTATTGGTTGGTATAATACCAAAACGATGAAGCGGACAGGTATTAAAAAGCATGATGCTTATCGCCTTTATCTTGCTTACCATGATGGGGCAGGCGGGTATTTAAAAGGCACATATAAGAAAAAGCCATGGTTGTTGAAGGTGAGTAAAAAAGTTGATCGTAGAGCAAAAATGTATAATCGCCAACTGGTTCAATGCCGCTCCACTTTAGACAGTGGTTGGATGTGGCGTACCTTGTTTGGCTCAAATGACTTTGATTCAATTCGTTATCAAAAATTCGCTAGACTGGCCGCAGATTCTGCGTCTTATCATTAAAAGTAGGAGCATGCTGTGTCTAAACTTGATCGATTAATTGCCAGTAATAAAGAATGGGCTGATAAAATTAACCAAGAAAATCCAGATTTTTTTGCTAATTTGAGTAAGCAACAGAATCCGGAATATCTTTGGATCGGGTGTTCCGATAGTCGTGTTCCAGCTAATCAGATTGTTGGGTTGATGCCAGGAGAGGTCTTTGTCCACAGAAATGTGGCGAACCAAGTTATCCATTCTGATTTGAATTGTTTGTCTGCGGTACAATTTGCTGTAGAAGTACTGAACGTAAAACATATTATCGTTACTGGGCATTATGGCTGTGGTGGTGTTCATGCGGCCTATGATAATTCACGTCATGGCTTAGTTGATAATTGGTTAAGCCATGTCAAAGATGTGCATTATAAGCATATGGACGAGCTCTCAAAATTGGACGCTGATGATGCTAAAAATAGATTGTGCGAATTAAACGTTATGGAGCAAGTGCGGAACCTAGCGAGAACTACCGTTGTTCGTGATGCTTGGCAAAAAGGTCAAGAGTTGGTTTTACATGGCTTTGTTTATGGCTTGCATAATGGACTTATTAACGACCTTGGCATTGATATAGGCAGCTTTGATGAGTTACGGGCTCAGTTCAAGCAGTATTAAAAATACAGAATACAGTATGTATTAATATCACTGTTTGTTATAAATAGAAGAGTATAGAAATGAAAAAGCCTGCAGCTATGCAGGCTTTTTGTGACAACAATTTATCAATATCTACCGATTATAGATGCTTGCCCATAATGGCTGCTATATCAATTTTCTTTAAGCCTTCATTATAAATTTTTGCTAGATCTTCGCCTTGAGATCCTTTCTTGAAGCAAATGAATAGCTTCTTATCTTCCAGTAACGTGCTATTAAATTGAGCCATATTGGCTTTCTTTGCTAGGTCAGGGTTGGTTTTAAATAAGTAATTCATTACATTCTTGTCGATAACAGCGAGGTCTATCCGACCGCTTACCAATTTCTTCAGATTTTTATCATCAGTGGTTGTAACTGATGATTTAAGTGATTTACTCGCGACCATCGCATCAAATTCTGTGGTATTGATATAGTCTTGTACAACGCCGATGCGGTAGGGCTTTAAATCATTTAGTGTTGACCAACTAATGCTATTATCTTTACGTTCAGCAAACCCTAAAGGGCCAGAGCCCATCGCATCAGAATAAACAAAATCTTTCGCCGTATCATCCGAAAAGTACTCAGGGAAATAGCCCGAATACTTGCTGCCGCTATCTTTTGCTAGAGCAACAGCCCGGCTCCAAGGGAAAAAATCAACTTTCAATTCGTAGCCCATCGCTTTAAAGGCTTCTTTTGCTACCGCAACAGAAGCACCTTGCTGATCAAGAGATTTACTGGAATAGGGGGGCCAATCAAGCGAAGTTAGATGAATTGTCTTATCCGCAGCGTAGCTAAAACTGGATAACAGGATTAAACTTATTGTTAGTAGTCTATTTCTCATTCAGTATTTCCTTAAATTAAGATGTTTTAAATGTGCTCATTTTTTCTTTTAATTCTAGTGCTATTTCCATAGAGCTAGAGCTGGTACTGGACGTTTTTTCAGCGAGTTCTGATGTGCTATCCGCATTGTGAGATATATTCACGATGTTCTGATTAAGCTCATTGATCACAGAGCTTTGCTCAGAAGCGGCTTGAGCAATTTGGCTATTCATTTCACTGATGGCATTCACATTCTGAGCAACATCATTAATGGACACCCCAGCTTGCTCAATTTTCTCAACGCTATTTTCAGCATTTTGATTGCCTTTACGAACGGCTTGATCAGCGACTTCGGTTGATTTTTGCAGACGCTCAATCATTTGGTTGATCTCTTCAGTAGATTGCTGTGTGCGCTGGGCAAGCGTTCGTACTTCGTCCGCCACTACCGCAAAACCTCGGCCTTGCTCGCCTGCTCTAGCCGCTTCAATAGCAGCATTTAACGCGAGTAGGTTGGTTTGCTCAGCAATACCTTGAATAACACCACTGACTGCTCCTATATTTTCACCTTCTTTTACTAAAACTTGAATAATGTCTGAGATTTGATTGATCTCGGTAGATAAACTGCGAATGCTTGAAACAGACTCGTCAACAATAGCATGGCTTTGTTGAGCAGATTTGTTCGCGGTCATGGCTGTATCCGCTGCCTGCTTTGCATTTTGTGCAACCATTTCAGTTGAGCTAGACAGTTCAGTACTGGCTGACGCGACAAGGTCAATTTCTGATTTTTGAAGAGCTAGTTCACCACGGATATCTTCAACATGAACTTGGCCTGATTGTGCTTTTTCAGCAAGTTGCAGTGATGTTTGATTAATGTTTTTGACTAAGTCATCGAGGCGTTCTACGAAGTTATTAAAGGAGTGGCTTAGTTCTACAAGTTCCCGAACCCCTTTTTCAGGTAAGCGCTTTGTTAGGTCTCCATTGCCTTGAGCAATGTCTTGAATTGCATTTCGAACACTCATGATAGGACGTATTACGCTACTACGGATAATAAGACTAATTAAAATTGCAGCGGCGATGTCGAGTATGAGAATACGAAATATTTCTAGATTGAAAGCATAGCTTAGTGCCGCTTCTGTACGATCTTGGTTGTAGGTGATAATTAACTCACCGACAGGATTCATGGTGCCATCTTCTTCAAATTCTAAGTTTCTCTTTAAAACAAAGGCTTGGCTACGAGCGGAATTTTTATTGTCAGTGATGGTTCCATCTAGGGACTTCGCACGAGAGACAAACACTTCGCCATTGCTAATAACGGAAATAGAATTAATGAAATCGGCGCTGATTTCTGCATCAATAGCTTTGCCAGCAATGCTGCTATCGAAGTTCCAAATAGATATGGGCAGGCTGGCCGCTAGCCGGTCAACGACGTATTGAGCATCGGCCGCAGAAGATTCTTCTAAATCACTCTTGGTATTGTTGTAGCCAATCATGCCTAATAGAATCAAAAGGACTGTTAATCCCAGTGTTATTTGGCTGATTGTTTTAACTAATAAACTCGTTTGTTTCATTTTAGGACCGTTAGTTCTAGGCTTCTTTTAAGCCTAGAACATATTCAGCCTTTGTCAGCTAACATGCTGAATTAATTAAGCATAAACCGCGATAAGCTGACGACTTAATGCCAATAATGTGCCATCTGGAGCGTAAATTTTGGCTTCAGTATGGGCATAGCCATGGTGAGCTTGCTTGATTTCGGCTTCGTAATATAGCCAATCATTGCTTGTTAAGGATGATTCGAGCAATGAAAGAGGCTGGACAATTTCCAAATTCCAACTGACGGTCGCACAAGGAGCCAGTTTCTTGAGTTTCTGCAATACGGTGGGGGGCCAAGCATCAATCAGCGCTATTAAGTGACTTTCTGTGAAGTGTTGTCCCGATTCCTTGAATCGTATCCAGCCTGCAAGTTCATTTAAAGGACTGTTGCTGAACGGAAACTGGCCTTTGCAGTATTCAAATTCAAAATGTTGAACAAACTCAGGCGTTAACCCTTTCATATAGCCAAAGCGTTGATTTTCGCCCAACGTAGGTAATTCGGCTTTAGCCTGAACAATCTCAATTTCAGATTCCCGCTCAATACCAAAACAAGCGCAGACCTGTGTAACAATACGATCATTCTGAATTAACTGGCCATTAATTTGGCTTATTGATTTTCCATTTGAAAGTACTTGCTCTGATATGGAGAATGGAACTTCTGCTAAAGCTTGGCCACTAAAGTTAATTGCAATGGATCTTAAAGGGCGATCGGAGCTAATGCTCTGGCTGACTTTTTCATAGATAAGGGCAGCTGAAAGACCCCCAAATAGCGTTCTGCCCTGACCCCAGTTTGAATTCACACTGAATTCTGCATCAGTTTTGGCTTGGGCTAGTAGTTTTTCGAAGAGCATTTCAGATACCAATATATTAATATTTTGTACGAACTATAGACAATTATATGTAACCTATTATACAGGATTTTGCTTCTAGCAAAGTAATGTCCGATATATACTTCGCTTATTATTAATAATAGCTTCAGTCCCTTTTTATCAACTCTGCGGATTGCTTAAGGAATAAATTAGAATGCTTGCGAATCTGCGTAAATCATTAAAACTAATACTTCTTTTTGTTTTAAGTTTATACGTTTCTGTATGGTTACTTTCACCTTTGATTGCGAATCACTATCTAGGTCAGTACTTTGAAACACATGGATTAAAATTAAATGAAGAAACGAACATCCGGTATAACCCCTTTAGGTCTAGATTGGAAATAAATGATTTAGGCGTTAATGATGATGAATTTAGCAACGTTCTATCATTATCTTTTTTAAGCTTTGAGTTACACCTCCATGAATTATTATTTGAAGAAATTTATGTTCCTCAAGTTGCTATTAAAGGACTAAATCTCACTGTTGAAAAATTGGGAAATGATATCGTTATTGGCGGTATATCTATTGAGAAGGCAAATAGAAATCAAAAGGAACCTACCTTAGCATCTAATCCAATGAGCGAAAAATCTCATAAAAATATTTTTTTTAATCGCTTTGTCATGCCTAGCTTTGTTCTAGAAGAAGCGAATATTATTGTTAATATTGGTCAGAACCAACATCATTTAAAGGTTAATGAAATCAATGTTAGCGATTTATTTGCTACCGAAAAAGAGCAGTCAGTCGCAATATCTATTCTAAGTGAATTAGATAATGGCGATATTGAAATTGGTCTAACGGTCGATTTATTGGATTTACAAGGTGGGATTGTTTTTGATGTGAATGTATCTGATGTCGATGTTAATAAATTCAATCACTTGTTACCAGCCGACATTGATTCTATTCAAGGGTTTCTGAGCTATCAAGGGCAGCATCGTCTAGATCTACAAGGTGATTCGATTAAGTTGAATATTGAATCAGGCCGACTGACTGGTAAAGGTATAGACGCTGGAAAAGAGGGTGTGCATATCGAAATAGGGCAGCAAGAAATCAACCTCGATGGTTTTGTCGTTGTGTTAAATAAAGGTCAGGCTCCAAAAATTGAAGGTGAAAGTTCGATTCTGATACAAAACTTGATCGTATATAACAAAGATAAATCGGAGAAGATATCAAAAATAGAGCGGTTAGATATCGGCTTGGTGAAACTTTACAACGATGAAAATGGAGTTCAGAAAGTAAATGTAGAGCAAGTCAATCTACACGAGGTCTTCTTCTCAGATAATGATACAGATCCTGTTCCAGCGTTAGTTAAGTTTGCTACATTGAAAATCCAAAACTTAGAGTTATCTCAGTATGGTATCGAAATAGGGGATATAAGCTTAGCGGGTTTAATTGCCAATGCGGAGCTCGATGAGAAGAAGCAAGTTAAAAATTTATTAAAGTTACCGAGTAATAAACCGAATACAACGGATCTAGGGAATCCTGACTCGATCAATGATGCTCTTCCTGAAGCGACGGATGAAAACAACATTGTTAGCTCAAAGCCTAAGTTCAGCGTAAAACTTAATTCATTCAGCTTAAGTGATGAGGCTGAAATCTTTTTCAAAGATAATAGTGTTAGCCCCACTTATGAGCGTAAAGTATCGATTAAAAAACTTATCGCAGGCCCTTTTGATAGCGAAAATTCTGAGCAAAAATCGACTATATCAATATCTGGTAAAAGTAATCGTTATGCTAAATTTGCATTTGTTACTACGGCAAAACCTTTCTTGGATAAACCAATTTATAATATTGAAGGTGAGTTTAACGAGTTAAGTTTACCTAGTCTATCTTCTTATATTAAGCAGGCTTTGCAGTATGAGATTGAAAGTGGGCAATTAGACCTGGGTATTGAGGTGAAGTTAGTAGGCACTGAAATAGATGGTGAAGTTGATGTCATACTGAGAGGAATAGAGCTGACGGCTGCTGATGATTCTGAAGTATCGAGTTTAATAGACCACACTTCTGTGCCCTTTAATATTGCCTTAGGAATGCTGAAAGATAGCGATGGTAATGTAGAGCTAAATTTACCAATTACGGGTGATACCAGTAGTCCTGATTTTGGTTTATCTGGCTTATTAACTCTATTGGTAAAACAAGCAACGATAATAGGCGCGCGTGATTATTTAGTGACTACCTTCATTCCTTTTGCCCAAGTTGTAAATATAGCTGTATTAGCCGGAGAATTTGCTCTAAAGGTAAGAATTAATGATTTGCCTTATACAGCAAAAGAGACTGATTTACAGCCAGATCAGCAAGAATTCTTACAGCAATTCTCAGCATTACTTAAAGATCAAGCAGATACTCAAGTTAAGCTATGTGCCATTGCGACAGCAAAAGATATCGATAAAAAAGCGGGCAGTGATATAACAAATCCTGAGGATATAAAACGATTAAAGGCTATTTCAATGCAACGAATCGATACATTTAAAGCGTATATGATAGAGATAGAAAATATACAATCAGCTCGACTATTATTATGCACTCCTCAAATCGATTCCAGTGTTGACGCAGTGTCTAGATTGAGTTTCGAAACGTAAAGAAAGCAATTAGAATATCCATTCAACTTAGGCCTTTTATGACCTTGTTATTAGTGACGATTACCGTAGATTTAATCAGCTGCGGTTATTAAACGAATACAAAATTATAAAAGGCTGTCATGTCATCTAATTCACCTTACAAAGTCTATTTGGCCGACGTGTCCTATTTTAGTGGCAAGTTAGAAACCTACTTACGCTATAGGGAAATACCTTACCAACGCATTGAAATGAACGCTAAAACGGGTGTTGAAGAGGTGTATAAAAATACGGGGATGATGAAAGTCCCAGCTGTACAAACCAGTAGTGGCTTGTGGTTAAAAGATACCACGCCAATGATTGACTGGTTTGAAAAGCAGCATGGTAAATTCCCTATTTTCCCTAAAGATCCGGCTGCATTATTTATCTCGAAGCTTGTTGAGGATTTTGCCGATGAAGGCTGCTGGCGAACTGCTATGTACTTTCGTTGGTCTGACTCTAGCAACGCGCGTTATTTGGGCCAGCGTATTGGTAAAGAAGTTTTGTCCGGTTGGCCTTTACCTACTGCGGTTACGGGAGGTTACTTTAGAATTCGCCAAACGCGTACTTTTCTATACGGTGATGGTCTTACAAAAGAAACAGAAGGGGTTATTCGTCAGCAATATTTTGACTTATTAAATAGTTTTAACCAATTATTAGACAACCAAAAGTTCTTATTAGGTGATCAACCAAGTTTGGTTGATATTGCAATGATGGGGCCTTTCTATCGACATTACTTCTGTGATCCTGAACCCGCAAAAATCATGAGAGATCAATACCCAGCTGTTTTGGCATGGGTGGCTCGTATGTGGAATGCAAAAGGTAGTGACTATGTTAAAAGTGAAAATACCCTAAGTTCTAATAGTCAAACGGTTGATGATTATAAGAAGCCAGGTTGGATATTTATTCTAAGAGAAATTGTAACTAACTATCTGCCTTATTTAAGAAAAAATGCCAGCGCATGGAAAGCTGGCGATAAATATTTTGATTGCGAAATGAATGGCATAGTATTGAAGAAACTGCCTGTTATCCATTATCGAGTTTATTGTTTAGAAGTACTTGAAAAGCTTTATCAAGCACTTGATGAGAGCAGTTGCACACAAGTACTTGAGTTATTTAAACCTTATGGAAATCTTGGGCTGGGCGAAGGGATTAGCAAAGAGTTAGAGTCAGGTCTATATGACGAAGCTAAACTGCCTCTACCACCTCGAGATAGGGAAGTGAGTAAGTTAGAAAAATTATCAATAATGACTCTCGGAACCCCTTGGGATTTTCGTTATCCGTTCAAATAAAAATAAATGTCGCATCAACGGCTGCTTTTCAGTCTGGGCCTTTTATGGCGAATTATTCCGCGTCTAAATCATATGTTTTGTTATTATCAGAAGGTTTACACGAAGAATTAAAGGATGACGGTTAGTGTAACGACACTGTGCCCAGGTTCTACGGCAACAGAATTCTTTAACGCCGCGGATATGACTTCGACTAATTTAGCGAAAAATCCACTGATTATGCCAGCCAGTAAAGTTGCACGAATTGATTTTAATGCAATGAATAAAAGCAAAGCCGTTGTTGTTCCCGTTTGATCAACAATCTAATGGCCCAATCTATTCGGGTTTCTCCGCGGTTAGATTCACCGAAGCGGGTGATAGCATCTTCGTTAGGCGTGACGCGACAGCTTCAATTGAGATCTTGGCTCAAGCAAACCTTAAATCAGCAGAGCCGTTAGCCGCTCTCTTAAATCATCGGGTAATGGCATGCTTTGATGGTTTTCTCGCGATACGCAGACCTGCGTGAGCTTAGCTGAAAAGGCCAGTATATTATGAGCATCGCTGATTCGGCTGGTTTCTAACCACGCTTCAACTTGAAAAGAAAATGAACGTTCTGTGATTTGGCAGACCCAGACCTTAATCGACAGTTCATCATCCCAAGTTACAGGGTGATGAAACTCTAAGGAAAATGCGCGAGCAGGTGGAAGAATTCCATGGTCCATTAGCTTGCGTAAACCGCCACTTTTTTGGGTTTTCTTGGATGAGCCTGTAGACTTATCGACTAACCAAATTGATAAAGCATCTTGAATCGCCTCTACCGAAAAATAGGAAAAGCGAGGGGTGTAAACGATGCCTTCAGGGTCGCAGTCACCGAATAATACAGTTCTTTGAATTGTGACCGTTTTTTTATCTGAGCTACATAAGCTGATCATTAAGTTTCCATTTTTTAACGTTCACTTCTTCTTTAATTACTTCGAGCACATCTACAACCACATTATGCCCGGCATCATTTAGGGTTTGGGAAGGCTCCAATACTCGTTCAAGTATAATATCAGCCATCTCTTTTACGAGCGTATCGGTGTCCTCATGGCCAATGTCTTGCACTAATCGATCTAATACGCTGAATACAACATCCGAAACCGTAGATTCAATCACACTGACCATCGCTCCGCCTACCATGGGCATTTTTTCAAGCGCTGCAACCTTTGGATCATGGCTAATAGATTCACTAATAATAGTATCAATGTAGTCCCTTAGCTGCTCTCGCCTAGGAGGATAAACAGTTTCTGTAATGTCATTAATCTTATCTGTTAGCCATTCAATAAGGACCTCTTTTTGAGGCATCAATACCTCCGCAATCACTCTGCCAACAACGGGATTGCCTGTTTTAACTTCGTTCTGAACGCCATTTAAAACATTAATCACAACACGATCAGAGACTTCCTCGATAAGGACATTCGAATATTTTTTAAAAAATCGAAAGGGGAGGCTATTTTTTAAATCAATAATTTCATACTTGTGCAATCGGTATAAAATTGAAAATACCCTAAGTAGTCTTAACCAGCGAAAAGAACCCACTGGAATACAGCCTAATACGTCGTACCAATGAACAAAGGGATAGAAAAACCATTTGTGATAAGTCTTTTGGTAAATCGCCACCATCCAACGAATTAACAATTCAGCGATGAAAATGCTTACAAAAATCATATCGTAAGCGACAAAATCAGAGTGAATTGTTTCGCGGTAAAAATCTGTAAACTCAGGGAATGGCCCAGCAAGAAAGGACTGTACTGATAGACTGCTAAACAGAGTGTCAAATATCAGCCAGAGCAAATTAATAATAATTAAACCAACCATCATTAAATCCACCAGGATAATAACCGCCTGATGGCTTTTTCGTAGCTTGTCTAAGTTTATCGCGAGGGTAAAGCGCGGCATAAAACACCTAAAATGGATTGTTGACCAGTGGAGTCAAAGTGTATCGAGATAACAAACAAGAGGCCAGTCACTTGACCTCTAATGAATGTGGAAAAGAAGGTGCAAAAGCTTCATTCGGGACCTTAAGGCCATTCACGATAAAACTCACCGCATGATACAAGCCCGCCAGCATAATCAGTTCAATCGACTGCTCATGACTAAAGTGATCACTTAAAGAAAGCCATAAAGCATCACTAATGCCCTGTGTCGTATGCAACTCATCCGCTAAAGCCAGCAGGCTAGCTTGCTCGTCATTCCACAACGATCTATTTATGTTAGCGCTGAGCGTATCGTCAATTTGTGCCTGAGTTAACTTAGCTTTCAGGGCGAAGCCCGCAACATGAACTCCCCACTCATACTCTGCTTTACAGAGGGCGCAGGTGCGTAAAATGATAATCTCACGGGCCTGAATTGAGATAGTGCCTTTATCTAACAAACCCCCGGCTACCATACGTTGCAAGATACGCGGGTTGTTGGCAACGGAGGTGAAGATATTTAAGGGCACCATGCCGGCAGGCATAATGGTATCGAAGGCTTTTTGAACATCTTCGCTATAAGGCGCTGCGACTGCTTTGATTCTAGAGGTCATCATTCATATCCTGATTGTTATTGAATTGATAATTATCGATAATTGCTACACAATGTGTAGCGCGTGGTTTATACTAATGCTACATAATCTGTAGCGCAAGGGTTTTATTATGACGAAAGCATTAATTGAAGCAACAGCTGGAGCAACATCCTCTCGGCCGATCATGCAACTAATCGATTTATTGGGCACAAAATGGATGATGCGTATTCTCTGGGAGATGAACTCGGGGCCTTGTACCTTTCGTGAGCTGCAAGATCGTTGTGGCGGTATCTCGCCGACTATGATCAATAATCGGATGAAGGATCTTATTGCAGAAAATTTAGTCGATAAGGATAGCCCCAGTGGCTATCAGTTGACGGAATTAGGGAAAGAGTTAGTGCTACTTTTTAGCCCGCTGAATCAATGGGCTGAAGAGTGGGTGGAGAAGCGGGTTGAAAAACGGGAGCATACAAAGTTTGAGAGAGGAGAGTCACAATCATGAAATATTGCCCACAGTGTGCAAGCCTTTTGGTATTACAGGTTATCGACGGTGTAGAGCGAAGGGCATGCTCTCAATCCAGTGCTAAAGAATGCGGCTTTGTCGATTGGAATAACCCAACACCTGTCGCAGCCGCTTTAATAGAAATTAACGGCAAGTACTTACTCGCTAGAAATCATGCTTGGCCAGCAGGTTTCTTTTCATTAATCTCAGGCTTTATCGAAGCGGGTGAAAGCCCTGAAATTTCAATAGAAAGAGAGGTCATGGAAGAGGTCGGTTTGAAGGCCGTATCGACACACTTTATTGGCCACTTTCCGTTCCCTGCCATGAACCAGTTAATCATCGCCTTTGGGGTAAAAGCAGAAGGTGAAATTCAACTGAATGAAGAATTGCTGGAGTACAAATTGCTGAGCAAAGAAGAATTAGCGAACTATGATTTTGGTATGCTGAAACTGGGCCGCCTTGTCGCGGATAAGTGGGCCGCTCAACTCTGTTCATGATTTCCGTCACACGAGCAGAGACTACGGCCCATACTGATTAGCTAAGAGGAGCCTTGTCGCCAGTAACCATAGAGCGAGCTAGGTTTTCTTTATGCTGCTTGCTCGCTAACACAACGCCAAGAACATGCAGCAGAATTAATAGCATTAGAAAGTTGATTGAGGTCTCGTGAACTTCTTCCCAGAACTCTTCACCTTCTTTTTCTTCCTCATGATGCTTATTTTCATCCGAATCAGCGTAAGTTTGGCTCACTAGGCTAATCTGAATATTGCTGGCAAAAGGCCCTTCACCTTCTTCAATAGCATAAAGTTTCATACCACTTAACGTGGTAGTGGCTAATACAGTTAGTAACGCTAAAATCATCATTCCACCCGCAGGGTTGTGGCCAAGGAAACGTTTAGGATTACCTGTAACGATACTTTTTATATACGCAATGACATTACTGGGTGAATAAACAAAATTATTAAAACGAGCATACTTACTGCCGACCAATCCCCAGATCACTCGTAAGAATACCAAGCTGAAAATGGCATAGCCTGAATAGGAATGGATTTCCAATTCAAACTCTCCGGATAGATAGCTGATGGCAACTAAGCCCACTAAAGCCCAATGAAAGATACGGACAAAAAGATCCCAAACTCTGATAGGTTTAGCGGGATGTTGTGATTGTTGTTCAGAATAGTGCGTCATATTCTATGTCTCATAATGTGAAAATCTTTAATATTAATAGTTAATATCAGTGCTTTATGTGTTGTATTATTGACCTAGAGAATCGTCAATACTATTGGGCAGATGTAAGATAAACAGGGCGATTAGACATATGTCCTATGGATTTGAGGCAACAAAAATATGATGAAAGAATTTATATCAGGGCTGATAAAAGACCCAGTGCAAGATAAGCTAATAATGCTCTTTCTATTGCTGGTCGTTATCGCCAGCGGTGCAGATTTAATGGCTGATGTGTCTCATGGGGCAGAAGCCGGACATGTATTACAAGAAGCGGCGGTGATGGTGATTGCGTTATTGGGCTTCTGTTGGATGTTGGTCAGTTTGGTTCGCAGTCATGATGAAATAAAGCAGCTATATGATGAGCTGGATAGCATTAAAGAAATGCCGCAGCCAAGATCGCAAAAAATGATTGATGCCAGACGTCAATTGGCAGAAGTGATTGTGATGCAGTTCGAGGAATGGAAACTGAGTAAGAGTGAGCAGGAAATAGGGCATCTATTATTGAAAGGCTTTAGCCTGAAAGAAATATCGACCTTGCGCGGCACCGCCGAAAAGACCATTCGCCAGCAGGGGTCAGCCATTTATAGAAAAGCAGGGGTCGCAGGAAGACATGTATTTTCAGCTTGGTTTATGGAGGACTTGTTGTAAGAAGTGTCTAAATAGAAAGGTGTAGTAGTACAGATGCGGTCCCTTATATTAGGTTTATAACTTGGCGAAATATAACGTGGATGCGATATTTAATGTGGTTCTAATCACCACACCTAAAGTTGGTTAAAAAACAATCAGTGTGGCTTATACTATGGACTCCATTTGAATAATTAAGTGGTGAAAGTATGTCTGATAGTAATAAGTGGGCATTATCGATGCATCAGGTCGAATGCTGTAACTGTAGCCATGGTTGTGGTTGCCAGTTTGGAGGATTTCCTGATAGTAGCGATGGTAGTTGCCAAGCCTTATTAGGTTTTTCAATTATCAAAGGAAATTTTGATACGCTAGATTTAAGCGGTTTAAAAATGGTCTTCGGTGCTATGTGGCCGAAAGCTATTCATGAAGGTAACGGTAAAGCAATACTGTTTATAGACTCTGCTGCTACGGAAGAACAGGTCACAGCTCTAGTGACGATCATGACAGGTCAAGCAGGCGGAATGCCAGTTGAAGCCATTGCAGGTACCTTTAGCGAATTCGAAGGACCGATTTTAAAAGAAATAAAAATGAATGTAGAAGATGCTAACCATTCGTCTTTTTCAATTGCTGGGGTATTAGACGTCGAGCAAACGCCGTTAATTGATCCCGTAACAGGAGAAGATAAGAACGTTCATATCTCTTTCCCAGACGGCGGTTTTATGTGGGATGACGGTATTATTGGTGAGTCTAAAACTATGTCGATTAGTCATGGTGGTTTTGCTTTCCAGCATGCTGGTCACTTTGCCGCTAAAGCCATCTCCAACTGGAGTAATTAAGGCTTGCAGGTTACCGAGTTAAAAGCACGTGATTTTAGTTCTTATTGGATTTTTGTCACGCTGCTCATCCTTATTCTAGCCAGCTGGTATTACATGGTTTTTGATATGACCATGAATATG
>Ga0105359_10000395_pt1 | contig 35700 bp, 63 predicted proteins | sample GOMGulsemesocosm_6_FD_83659 | JGI IMG/M metagenome (GOLD analysis project Ga0105359, IMG submission 83659) | Methane-oxidizing microbial communities from mesocosms in the Gulf of Mexico - GOM8C Gulf of Mexico | ecosystem: Environmental > Aquatic > Marine > Cold seeps | place: Gulf of Mexico...
GTCGCCAAAATTTTATCAAGTTGAGAAAAGTCTTCTTCAGTAAACTTATTAATGGTTATCTTTATCGCATGGGATTCAATTTCCACACGTAAACTTATCATTAAAGGTTGTAACTCAGCTATTGGTGCACTGTTCACAATTACGCCACAGTTATTTTTTGAAATGAGTAAACCTTCTTTAGCTAACTGAAGTAATACATCACGCACTGGGCCGCGAGAAACATTAAAACGAGCGGCTAGTTCTTGTTCTTTTAGCTTCGTTTTTTCAGTTAAAACACCATTAATAATATCAGCACGTAATTGACGCGCTATTTGTTCGCGTACTGAAACAATTGCAGTTGAGTCGATCATGACTTATTTCGTCCTTTTAGAGGCAGTAAATTAGAGGGCACTATTTATTATGATAACAAGGTTACAATAAATTGTTAAGAGCCTTTTTAAAATGTTGTATTCATCCTAACTTTCTAATGTTGATTATGGGGTTTTGAAACCAAGAGATAATATTATCTTATAATCTAGCACTTCATGCCCTAGTAGTTCGTTAAACTTAAGTCTGCAAAATTTCTCGTTTTTACTGTAAAATTGAAGATGTACATTGCCGCTGCCGTTAATAGTCACACAATACTCTTCTAACTCCCCGTCATCTCTGTCCATCGTATGGAAACTGATCTCGCAGAAGCCAGTTTCAGAAAATAGAAAATCCTCTTTAACCTTTTTAAAACAACACAACTCTGAACGTCCAACTATGTAGTTATCCTCCGGTTCTAATTCAGGTTGGCCGGAATGACTTTGATCGTATTCAATTAAAAGGCATGCTAATTTTTCTTGCCACTCCTGTGACATTTCTGCAATGAATACCATAGGGATGGTTAGAAAACTGGAGTACGTTGAACCAAACCACTCTTTCAATTTGTTATTTATCATAATATTGTTCCTCTATTCTAGATCTATTGGGTCTGATTCATATTCATTTGTATACATAAATTCTAGTTTCCAATTTGGTTAAAATTGCTCTAGATGTATGCTAACTTTAGATTGATGAGACTTCTTCTTGAAATTGTATCGAGTAACCTTAGGCAGCGATCTTGGGTTGTGAAGAAAGGTGTTTTGAAGCAACTTTCGCCATAAACTGGCATAAAGGATGGTGTGGTTGATATAGATAAATCGATTCTTGTTGCATATCCTATTTTCTCATCAAAGTGGAAGTATCCTAATCCTATGTAGCACACTCCATTAGACTCGATACTGCAATCAATGATTTTATATTGAAGTTCTATGTTTTCGCACTGGTATGGTAGTAGCCATTCTAAATACTTTATAAAATCTTTAGCCGCACGAGAGTTGGAGAATTGGTACGCATGATGATGGAATAATAACTCACTATTGTATTTTGCATTACTTTTATTGTTAATCATAAGTTTCCAATATTGTGATTTATTGTTGATTTAGCCACATCAATCCGAAAGTTAGTGCTATTAACCATGAGCATCCTATAAAAGCGTCGAATATGCCTACGGAGAAATAATAGCTCCGTTTTATAAAAACATATAACTGTTGTTTCATTTAAATATCCCGTTAGTAGTTTGAGTTAGTGGGTGTTTGTGTTTTAACTTAATGCATTTTTATATTTAAATGCATTAGGGAATTTTAATTTTAATGACTCGTAATTTTTAACTATAAAATTAAAGCCTTTTTCCCTCCAGAATTCTTCGCAGATTGTGCCTTGAGACATGCCGGAGTGCTTCTTCATTAGCTCTTCTTTATTATCTGGAGGACAACTTTGGGTGTAACTGAAAGCTTCTTCTAAGAAGTACAATAGATCTTCTTTTGTTTTTGGCACCGCTGTAGTACCGGAATATTCCTTCAACATATACCACATGGCAGGATCTCCTCTAAGACCCCAAGTTCCAGGTCTTTTCTCGAAGAGTTCATTCATTGTTCTTGGTTGGTATTCTAAAGGAAGGAAATCGCTGTTGCCATCTTTTACCGCTACTCCAATGAAATTGATGTAGCGTTGAGCGTCCCAACCTTTTAGGGTGATATTGAGATGAAAAACCTTTAAAAACTCAACACCCCATGAGCCATATGTCCAATAGTCGCCGCTTCCTTTTTGGACGTAGAAACAATTATGTTTTGGGCTCCATCGACCTACAATCATTGTGGTGTAATCTTTAAGCTTAAATTCAACAGCTGGGTCAGTATTGTTTGGTTTGAATTTGTTACTCATGATTTTTCCTATTTTAAAAACGACCATACACTACTAGATTTACTATCGGGTATGCCTGATATGTGTATATATTAATGATAATAAACACTATTTCAAGTGAAAGTATCCAAACATTAGTTTTTGGTTAAAAAAACAACCAAATGTGACTTTAAGAATCAACCTAACCTAAAAGATGTTTATTAATAATAGTGGTTGCTAGGATGACTTGAAGTGTCGCCACCAAGCCTATTAAGTATTTGTAGTTCCTTGACCGTTCTTTACCGTCATGAGCTAGTGATTTATATGAGACAAAAAGTATTAACAAGATCCCAGGGATGAACACTAATTGGGATATGTATATCTGTTCTAATGTTAACCCTAAAATTGCGGCTATAAAAACAATGACCAAGCCTAAAATTGTAATAGGTTTTTGGTAATTCTGCTTGGGTTCTTGTTTGAGATTATTATAGATTTCATCTAACGTTGGTGGGCTGCTATTCATATTATTACTCCAATATTCACTTAGGCTAGGTACTGAGCTTCTAAATTAAATAAAAGTGTTTGGGATAATTCATAGTGTTTTTCGAGTTCAGTTGCCATGTTTTTACTTAATGGTTCGCCATTAATGAGGCTTAAAAGACTTTCGTGTGAAACGCCCATCTTTTGACTGGCATTGGGCGTAGTTATGCCTTTTCTTTCGAAGAACTTCCCTATATGGTGCCCTGCTCCCTTTGGTGTCATATCCAAGCCCATTTTGGTAAGTTCGGCTATGGCGCTATCATTTGTTTTTTTCATGTTTTAAAATTCCAATGTTGTGTTTAGTCGTAACTAGCTTCTGATTTCCACTCCGAGGTCATATCCTCATTGATCCCACCATCTTGATTGATTACTGTGGCAAAACCTTTGTTGTCTACAAAAACCGCGTAATTGGAAGTGACCATTACACATGTTTTGTTATCATAATCATCGCGCCCGAAATACCCATTACAGAACCCGCCGATCTTTTCTCCAACTTCAAATAATTTATTTAATTTCATAGTTTTCTCCAATTTATTTAATTTAATGTGATGCCTTTCCCTTCCTGCCAAAAAACAGAGAGGGAGTCCCCTATTTGTCCATACACTCCGCATAATTGTGTGACATGCCCGTTCTCCGCTTTTAAAGTGGTTCGTATTGAACCTTGCTTAAAGCACTCTATGACATTAGATTGTAAAGCCACTATCTCAGCATTGAGTTTTTCTTTAGGGGTATCACTGCACCCCATTATAAGCGTTGTGAGGAGTATTATTATGCTAATTGTAGTTCTCATAAGTTGCCTATTCTTCGATTGTTTTAATCATTTTTGTTGATACTAGGTTTTTAACTGCTTTGCTCGTTACGCAACAGTTTAAATTTAAGGTTATATTGCATTAACCATGGGTTTTACTGTTACACCTACGTAGTTTAATTCGTTTTGTCTTGCCATCCTGTTTTCCCTAACAAAATGTTCTACTTGGTCTACTTTTGCCACCGTTATTTTGCCTTTAATTTCGATGGTAATGACTTCATTTTTACATGGTGAGATAGGCGATTCATAGTCAAGAAAAGCAACCCCATCATCTTTGTTAATTAACTGTATTTTCAATATGGATACCTTTTTGGGTTAAGATTACGAGCAAATATAAAAACCAATTCTACGTGACCGCTAAAAGCTACGGCTCGTTAATATGAAAGGTTATATTGTTTTAATTATTTTGCAGAATTCAAACCTAAAATCATGCAAATATAGTTTTTGGTTTATGCCATCGGCAAACATTCCGTCGCCGCTAGCGTGCATCTTTACTTTGTACATAGGTTTATCAATATACCCACTCATTTCATCTTTTTCGAAAAAAGGATCTAGGTAATCAAATGTTAACTCATCCCCTACGTTTATTTCGTTTCCATCAAAATCTACCGGATTTTTAATTCCAGAAGTGCCCCTTAAATACATTTTCAAATTTTATTCCTTTACGCGTTATTAGCAAATATAAATGGTTATAAGTTGGTTAATGCCATCGATGTTCTCATTAAGCGACGTGTTTCACTTTATTACTTAGTTCGCGTTGCAAAAGACGTTTATCACTAAGTAATTCAAGAACCATCATTTCAAGCATTCCTTGATATTGTAAATCGTCATTTTTTAAGTATTCAACGCAACTTTTTACAGTTGAATCGATACTTGCAGCTTCTAAGATTTCACCGTCTATTACCGATAAATCAGCCATAAAGTCTCCAAATAGTTATTGTGGGTGGGTAGCCATGCGAACAAAATACGGTTTGATAGTGCTTTTGTTACGCAACACTTCTTCTATCGATGTTAGTCTCAATCCTAGGGCTTCAAGGGAATACCCTGAATGAGCCACAACCATTGTCATTACATACCATATGATTTCTTTAACTTTGTTGGGTTTGATTTTAAATTCTTCTGCAATATCTGCTATGTTTTTTCCTGATAAGTAATTATCAAATATAGTGAAATTTACATCATTTGTAGGGTTGTTATTGTCTTCTCTCATTTTACAATTCCAATATGGCTAAGTTGATGGTGACTCAAATTTAAATTTAATGCCCGTTATTATAAAAACTGACAAACCGGAAGTAGTCATTGGGATTGTTGACCAATTTAAGTTAAGCGGTACTCCGACCAAGTCTTGCACTGTTTTAGTTGTGATGAGTACAATAAGCGCAACAAAAATTGTTAAGAGCCCTTTTAAAAATGTTGTATTCATCCTAAGATTCCAACGTAGTGGCCGATTGGCTTTCATTGATGATTGATAAAACGTGTTCAGCCTTTGCGCGAACGATAATGGTAGAATCTTCATCTTTGATAACAAGTTCAGCAAGATCTTTAGAATCAATCAACGCACCTTTTAATATTTCAATAATCCCGAGTAATTGTTTATTGCTTTTCATGTTTAATTCTTCCTGATATTTTTAATACTAAAAATTGCACATTTCTTGATACTCGGCTTCACCTACAATGCTTATAATTTCATCATCCGAGAGGCCGTCACTTCTCATTCGACTTAATTGCTCAGACTTACCTTTTTTTACGAAATGAACAATGAGTAGATATGTCCCTACAAGCGATAAGAATGAAATAGAATATGTTCTAAGTGATATTGACTCTCTGATAGGGTCAATTAAGGCTATTAAGTACATAAGCGGGATAGAGACAGTCGCACATGCTAATGCAGTCAAAATTACTTTTGGCATATTTTTACTCCAATATTAATATTTGAAGATGTTCGAACTCAAGAAAAGTGTGTTCGAACGGTTTTTGTCTTTTTGTATTTGGTAAGAATATACAGGTAAAGGATCTTTGATCAGAACCTAGTCTTGTGAAAATTCTTTCAATATACATTTTCCGGCCTTTAATTTTTTTTGAAAAGGCTGTATTGAAATATTCCTGTGTAATCCCATTATATGTTTGACCTTCTTTTAGTTGGATTTTATCAGTATTCATAAAATTCAAATATTCCTATATGAGTAGCATTATTGCGTCTGCCACAATCGAACATTGTTCATTTTTCGATTGTTTAACAACAGGGAGTATTTCATCCACAACTGTTTCTATGTCACTGTCGTTGCGCAAATATAACTCGTTTAAGCGCCTAACTGCATGACGAACAGACTCTCTTATAGGATCGTTTTTCATTTAGATTTTTTACCTAGTTCTTTTCAAGAATATCAGGTGAGGCTAAAGCTAGATCTTCTACATACATTTCACTGGGAAAATGTTTTAATGCTCGATAAGCTTCTTTGCGTAATTCCTCATGGCTAAATTGCTCTGGTTTAAGAGCTAATTTTTCTAGTAAAGATTCTGCTCGTAGTATTGCTGAATAGCGCTCGCACGGTAGAGTCATATTAAGTTCCAATTTTGAATTTTATGAATAATCATCGACTTGTAGAGCTAGCTCTGGGCTAGAAAGACTATGGCCTATTACCTCAAGTGCATTTTCTGTGCTTCTGTAAGTAAAGTTGCCGAATCGGAAAGTGTGATCGCACTCACCTAGATTGAATGTTTTAAAACTTAAGTCTGGCGAGAATTCGACAACGGCTTTACGTGGATAGTTTTCTTCATACCCTTTGATATGTCCCCAATGAACGATATCTTTTTCGTAGATTTCTACACCATTAATATCTTTAACCCCAGTTGAGCGAAGTAAAACCAGATCAGCAAGACACGATAATCCGATACTGACTTCACTAGCGTCACGCACATGTGCAACCCACGAAGACCATGCGCCGAGAAGAGTAAACTCACCAAATACGCTAAATGGAGGGGATATTTTTTTTGATACTTTGTCGAACACTTTAAAAGTGAGTTCGTTCATTAGAGCATGCCAGTCTTTTAAAAATCCAGCTCACTATATTACTTGAAAATACATTTACTACAAGCACTTAATGTAGTGTTTTAAAAAACAAATGATTTTAAGCTTGAGAAAAAATATACTCCGGAGAATCGGGGAGAACTTGATTTATGGTATCTGAAAATTCTTTGCACCAGTATCCCCACTCTATATTTGTTCCTGAAGGATCTAGTTCATTGATGTAAAGATATTCTGTTAAAGGTAATTCCTTCATCGATGTTAGGTAATGAGGAATATTATGTAGCGCGATTCCTATTTTGTGAGTGTATATTTGCAATTCATTTATTGAGAATTCTTTGATGTGTTGGCCTCTTAAGGAAGAGCAAATCAAATTGTGTAAAGCTGTGTCATTTTTATTCACTTTAAGATTCCTGTCTAATTTTAGGTCTTTGTGGTTTTTGGTATTTAATGTTGCCTGTGGATTTCATCCAATGTATTACAAAATCAGCAAGTGCATTCATGTCTATATTGTTACTTCTACCTGCAATCTGTCGCCTTAACTCTTGGGCAACAGCTTCAGCCCTTTTGTATGACTCAAGTTTTCGACTGCTTATTTGAGGTTTTACTTTAGGCATAAAGAATATTCCAATATTAGTTTTAAGAGTCAGCTTGGGTTGTTTGCTCTTTCAGAGCATCTCTAGCATTTTGGATTATTAGCTCATTAGCGTTCCCGAATTGAGTGTCGTTTAATAAATCAACAAGTGCGTTTTTTAATGTTTCTATTCGTAAGGCAGCTTCGGCAGATGGACGATATACTCCACTGCTGTTGTCGCGCAACCATTTGCACAAATCAAGATCATTTTTCATTTTAAGTTTCCAATATAGGTTTACTATTATCGTTTAGTTCCTCTACGATACATTTACCTAACAATAGAGATAATGCCAAAAGGCAAGATAGAATAAAGATCGGGTAATAAACATTGCCTTCTACATTTCCTAATAATCTCATCACAACTGAATTTACCAGAAAGCCAATTAATATCAGTGAAAGTGTCAATGTAGTGATTAAACCTTTAAGAGACATTGTTTTATCCTGTTGTGTGGGTTTTGCTGCGCCTGATGATTTATTCATTTTAATATTCCAATATCATTGCTTTGAGTTTTGATCTAAAATAGCAAGCTTACTTTGTTTGATTGGTTGTATTACATAGTCAAGATTAGGCCACTCTCCGCAAAGATAGTGTCTTTGATTATCAACGTCCTTGTATGGAACTAACCATTGGTTGGAATCAGAAACCCAACAGCATACCGACTCGCCTTCTTCTCCAATAAATCCCATCGATACATGACCTCGTTTAGAAGTAACATTTGGGCACCATTCTTCGACTGTTCCCTCACCAGTGACTGGGGTGGTAGTAGCTATGTCTGTAACGTTGATCTGATTACCCCACCCTGTTCGACCATTAAGGGCTATGCCGTGGACAGAGAACTTGTAATCTTCTCCATAAAATTTTGCTAATTCGTATGTGTACATCCCTGTTCCCACAGACATATAGATAAACCATGCGGCAATGGCGGCTGTAATAAATGGAGATAGTTTTTTCATTTGTGTGATTTCTCAACTGTTCTAGAAGCAGAATTAACTTTATCTGCAAAGTCTTTAGCGGACTGTTCAGTAAATTGCTTTCTTTGTTTTCTGCATTTGATTTTTTTTGAAACTGGTTTATCAGGCTCTTTGTAAAACGACAAGTCACAACTGTAGCAATGTGTTACAAGTAACTTTTTCTCATATTGTTCAATTTTCTCAAGGCTCGAACTTGTGTCTCCGCTACCGCAACAATCGCATATAATGTCTTTCATTGATGACCCCACTATTAAGAATTATTTTCCGCTTTAGCTAAAGCCATCTCTGCAAATTTAATCGTTTCATCGAGACATTTGACGGACTTGTTTTGTAATATAGACTCTAAAGCATCTATCAGCATGGCAGTCGACTCATATAATTCCGGTGCAGCTGATAACAACGTTAGATCTTCCATGCTGCCTTCCAGATCAGGATGGTTGTCAGAAGGGTGATTGCATGGAACACATACTTTTCGACCAGACTGTCCTATTATCCTTCGCCAAGAGCAACCTGTGGCGACCATTAAAGAGTCAGATAAGTGTTTTGATACATCTAGTCTATTGCCTGATTTATTCATTTTAAAAATTCCATAGTCGTATTAATGCGATTTACCAAATCACTTTAAAATAGCATCTTTAACAATATTCATTCTATCTTTAGTTTTCTTTTGTCTTTTAAGGCGGTGAATTTTAATATTGTGAATTCGAGCTTTTAATATTATAGGGGTTGCTTTGAACCAAGCGGCCAACTTAAAGATGCCGAACACGTCAATATCCATTAACTCATACGGTCTGTTGTAATTATAATCACAAAAAGAACAAAAGCCATTAGTCATCCATAGTTGCTGTCCAGTTTTATCATTTATAAGCACGTGGACAGTGTTTTGACCATTTATAGCATAGCTTGAGCTATCCTCTGTCTTCCCTCTCCATTCACCATTCACCATTATCAACAGAGTCGCAGAATTTTTTAAAATACTTATATCTTGCGGTAATAATATTCATGTTAATTCCTGCCCTAACATTTGAATTATGGAGGGATTATTAGTTGGCAACTAGGTTTGCCAAAGTATATATTATTCCATCACTATTAATGGTGTCACCCTTTTCTATACTGATTACAGTTGATAAAAAGTAAAATCCGCCGACCCCGTATGTGCAAAAGAATAAGCTATAATATGTGAACCATTTATGGCTCGCCTCCCATGTTATATTTGAATCGCGTGCCCACATTGTGCAGAGTGCAAGTGGGGCTATTATGTATGCCGCCCCACGAGCTTGGTCAAGATGCATAACCACTTGAGATAGTGCGACTGCTATGATTAAGTAAATCATCGTATTGACGGGTGATATTTTAATTTGTTGCTTGTCTTTAAAGTCCATGATATCCCAATTGTTAATCTACTGAGTTTGGTATTACTGTTATTTTATTTAACAACGTATCTTTTTTGTTGCTTCTAAAAGTGGCGATAAACAGTGCACAAATTAGAAATAGCAAGGTGCCATATATTGCGCCTGTGAATAATACTCTCTCACTCATTATTGAGTGGACTTCATAATAAATGGATAGTAAGAGGCCAGATATTAAGTAAACGGCACAACATAGAAGTTCTTTTATCGTGATTGTTTTATTCATTTTAATTTTCCAATATATTTTATGTATTTAGCACTCACTTTTTCGAACTCTACCAGTAGTTATTTATTTGATTTTTGTTACTTATACTACGGTAGTTTGACTTCTTTAATCACTTCATCGCCAATATGCTCAAGTATTAATTTGTCGGTTTCACAAGAATGAAATAAACTTTCTTTTTTATAAGCGAAGACCCAGTAACGTTCACCCTCTCCGTCCCAATTGTCGACTACATAAAGTGCATGTGTAGGTTCCATATTCCAATCCTATTAGGTTTTTAGAGCAGATTTATACATTTTAACTAGTAGTTTTTTTAAATCCGATAGTATTCTGTGGTTACATGGGTTTTCATCACCACCACCTATATTTGTCTCATAAAGATCAATGGCATTTTCAACAGCATCAATATCTCGTTTAACAACCTTCATTATTTTATTCCAATTTGATTATTTTTAACAACTATAATGAAAGCTAAAGTACAAACCACCACGGATAGGTAAGCAAGCCTGCCCTGCAAAATCATCGCCGGAAATTCCGCCGTTGCTATATTGATTGATATAGGAATGAGCAAAACGGTAGTCTTCTTTTTGACGCTGTCCAACGGGTTTTTCGATTATAGAGAAGTCATGTATGTAGTCTTGATCTTCTAGAAAATCCATAATGGAGTTGAACCAATTTGCAGAAACTCGTTTTTTTATCCGTTTAAGAACCTTGGCTTGTTTAGCCTCTTCTTTATTATCATCTTCACGCATAGCTTCATAACAAGCTTGCTTCTCAATTTCCATTTCTTCACTTGTCATATAGCTATTCATTATTGGCCGTACCACTCTTTACGTTGTGGTATTTTCTTGTGTTCTAAGTCTTCTTCACAGCTCATACCTAGATTTGATAAATCTTCATGGCTTAGCCCGATTGCATTTAGCACATCATTATCAAGGTAGTTAAAAACCAGATCTTTTAAAAGTGACCTTGCTCGATCTAACTCTTCAAACGCATCATTAACGCTACATCCTTGAACTTTGTATTCTTTACCAGCATGCGATATTACATCTGCGAAGGCATTCAGGCCAACTACAGTAAGTGTCATTACTTCTTTAGACATTATGAGTCTCCAATCCATGGGATTTGTATTTGAGTAGTATAAATTTCATTGTCAGAACAATCGCAATGACACTCAGTCCTGTAATAATACCTATATTAATCGAGCCAACCATAAACGCAGTGTAATTGTTGTGCGTTGTGATGAACCATAGGTACAGTGGGATTAATATAAAAGGGAGAATTGATGAGAGAAATTTAATCCACAGTTTATTCGCTTGGGAGAAAAAGATTATGGGTATGAGTGCAGCGGGTAGCCATATAAAACCACCAACCCAAAACAATTGGGGTATTAGGAGGGGTTTAATTGCAAATACAGACAGTAGTAATCCATAAAAAAATATTGTTATTTTATTTTTGTTGATATTCGTTTTAATGTTCTTCATTCGAATTATTCCAATAATTTTTAATTGTTATATTTGCCGAGCATTGCGTCTGTTGCCTCTAAATCAGGACTTTCACAGGATAAGTATGCTAAAGCTACAAAGCCTATAAGTAGATATATGATCATATTAAGTTTCCAATATTTCTATAAGGTTTCGTTATTTCTCGTTAGTAAGGTCATTTCTTTCGCGCCTAAATCTATATGGGCTACAAAATTTCCATCTGTCTCAACAATATCAGTCTCTCTAATCTTGTTTGGTAAATGTACTTTATAATCCATAATATAAAAGTATGATTCAAGATCTATTAATATATCTAACATATCTATATCAAATTTGAACGAGCGTAATAAACTTTCTCTAATACTCTCTATGAAGTCAGAGTAATCTTTGGACTCCACTAACCTTTGTCCTGTTCGCTATAACAAAACTGACCTTCTTGGCGTATATCAGTCAAAGCATCTTTGATTGTATTGGTGGTTGTTTGTGAGAGACTGGGCATTAAGAATAAAATGATAGCCGCTTCATTTAAAGCCTTTACGATGTCCATGGTCTCTACTGCTTCAAGATTGACAATAGAATTTATGGCTTTAATAAGCGATTCTTTAGTGTATGTTTTGGGTAGTGTTTTAGTCATGCTTCTCTCAATAAAATTATTTTAAGTAAACGTTATGATTAACAACGAGGTATCTAGTACGTCTAGCGCCTACTTTGGTTTTAGTTTTTCTCCAGGCAACAAACGAGCCTGCATATTTTTTACTCATAAACTTACTTCTACCTCTAAATATAGGTGGTATGCTCAGGAGGTTAGTTTATCCTGATTTGTGCTTTTTTTAAAAGGTCTTCGCTAGACCGATGCCAGTAACCAAAAGGCCATCTACATACCAAAAACTGTTTTACTTGTAACACTTTAATGATTTTAAAAAGTATTGCAAGAGTTATTACTCAGCTATCGACTTTTATAGCCATGGGGCGACTTTCTGTTGAGGCACTTACTGATTATTGATATTTAAGTCACTTGATGGGAATGCAAAAGGGTATGTTTTAAAAAGATTGGAAACAGGATTTTTAAAATGTCATCTCAATTTCTTGTTGGTGGCTAAGTTATATTTAGTAGGTTTTATCGTTAGGTTTAAAAAGAAAAAACCTCGCTAATGGCGAGGTCAGAGTAGGTGGAATTATTTTATTAGCCCATATGGTTGGGGTTATTTAATAGCACAATGACTATTTCAGCATCTTAAGCAATTCTTGTTTGTTTTTTTGGGAGGCGCTCAGCATAGCCATACCGGATTGTTGCAAAACCTGAGACTTGGCTAAATTAGTCGATTCTGTTGCATAATTGGCTGATTCAATCCTACCTCGTGCTACAGTGGTTTTTTCAACCATCACTTGCAATGTTGACATAGTGTGGCTCAATCGATTTGTGCTCGCTCCTAGAGATGCTCTAAAGCCAATCAATATATCGATGTTGAGGTCTAACCCTCCGCTTAGCATTGATTGAGATGATGCCTGAGTTAAAATGTTCGTAATGGGGTTAAGTGCTGCATTGGTTACGTCCAACCCTGTAACGGTTAAAGTGTCTGACGATTTCCATCCTGCTTGAATTGTCACGCTGATATTATTCGCTAGCAATTTAATGCCATTGAAGTCGGTGGAGCTTGCTAATCTTGTCGCCTCTCCAGAGCCGCCGACTAGTGACTGGAATTCAACATCTAAATGAGTCCTATCAGTTGCTGAGAGTGTTGCGTTAGCTGAGTATACGCTCAACTGTCGAGCCCTATTAAAGATCGTAAGCATTTCTTCTAGGGCAGTATCAGTGACTGCGACCAATGAAACTGCATCTTCTGTATTTCTTATCGCCTGCTGGTTTCCTATCACTTGGCGGTTTAATAAACTCACCACTGACATGCCAGCAGAGTCATCTCCCGCATTATTAATGCGCTTTCCAGACGACAAGCGTTGCATAGAGTCAAACTGCTGTGATGTAGACTTTGACAAACTCCTTATTGCATAGAACGATTCATTATTTGTATTAACACCCAACGACATACCTAATCCCTTTTAAAATCCATTTAATCTGAGAAATAAGTAGACTTGCTCTGAACGAAATATAAGTTCAAAAGCTACCAGCCTTTTAAGGGCGAGCTTCTCGGGGATGTTTTTGGAGGTAGTTAAAGCGAAAACCTTAATAATATTATTAATTAAATTCAGGTTTAGTAACGTTTACAATTAATTATAGTCAGTTGTCTTTCCCCAAACTTTCAAGCTCATTAGTTGCTAGACTCTTTGCTTTTTACTCACTTATTGTTGAAACAAGAAATCATCATACATATCAAAACTACTAACTGGTGAACTACCCACCGACGCCACTTCGTGTCGATCAATGGGCTTCTGCAAGCTAGTTTTTAGCGACTAGGCTGCTTCTCTTTTCTCAGATCCCAAACCAAACTTTGATTGCTCAAAGACTTTCATTTTAGAAGGTAATTTCTGCTGAGATTTGGGCAACGCCCTGGCGAGTATCCCACTCGCTATTAAATCTTTTTCGCCTGTATCTGCAACAGATTTAGCTGCTGCAAAATCTCTGCACTGTATTGTTCCACAGCTTTCACAGGCAAATTCTCGCACACTCAAATCGAATTTATGCTCGTGCTTACATTCATAGCAAATGCCAGACGACTTCACATGTCGACCAATTTCATAGTACACAGCACCGTTTAATTCAGCCTTGTATTTGGCTAATTCTGTGATCATACCCATCACATTATCATTCACCATTTGGCCGTTAAATTGCTGCATTCCTTTCACGTTTAAATCCTCAAACACTATGATATCACTGGTCTTGGCTATCGAACATGATACTTCGTGAGCGAACGCTAGGCGTTGGCGAGAGATTTTTCCGTGAAGTTTATTTAAGCGAGATTTGGTTTTTTGCCAGCGATTTGAGCCTTTCTTTCGACGACTCAACTGGACTTGAATTTGCTTTAATTTCGTTGATGCTTTTTTAAAAGCTTTAGGGTTTTTAACGTACCAACCGTTCGAACCGACAACCGTGTGTTGGCTGTTGATGTCATAGCCCACAAGCGTTGATAATACATGCTTTGCGCTCTTGCATTCGACTTCTTGAGTCAGCGAAACATACCATTTTCCATGCTTTAATTGGACTGTGGCGGTCTTAACTTTACTGGCTAGCTTCCGGTGTAAAATAATCGGTACTTTTCCTATCTTAGGAATGCTAATCGCGCCTTTTTCAATGCGAATGCAGTTGGAATTATTGACGCATCGAAAGCTGTCATCATGCAGCTTTTTAAGCTTAAAACTGAGTTTAAAGGTCGGAAACTGCTGAACCCGACCTTTGGTGAATGAGTTTTTCAGAGCAGTTTCTAGGTCACGAGCGACTTGCTGTGAGGCCGCAGAGTCAAAGGATTTGAGCCAAGAGAACTCCTCAAACTTTTTTAAATCCCGAATCAACGCAGCCATTTCATTGTAAAAAAGAAACGTTTTATCATACCGATATCGACGCATATTTTCAGACAACAAAAGGTTCCACAACCCGCGAGCATACGAGCCAAACTCGATGAGTATAGCTTCCATCTCTGGAGTCGGCTTCAACCGATAATTGTATCTGAGCGTTTTTTTCATATACTGTATAGACAACTGTATAAGTCGAGGTTGTCAAGTGGAATATCAAACCAATTCTCATTGTAAGTATCTAATTGCTCTGCATTTGATTCTTGTAGTTAAATACCGAAAACAACTATTGCAAGGTGAAGTTGGTGATTTTGTAAAGCTTAAAATAATTGAAATTGCGTCGCGCTCAGAGTTTGAGGTTGAGGAAATTGAGGTAGACAAAGATCATATTCACATCTTGCTAACGATATCTCCCACCATTTGTGCAGCCAGCTATGTTCGCAGAATTAAGCAGTCAACTACCCAAAGTTTATGGAGCAAATTCGGCTGGCTCAAAAAGCAATTTTGGCTTGAAAAAACCTTTTGGTCGGACGGATATTTTGTCTGTTCAGTCGGCAACGCCTCTGCCGAAACAATTCGAAAATACATTCAAGAGCAAGGTTAGTCATTCCGATTCATCCCACCGACGCCGCTTCGCGTCGATCAATGGGTTTTCTCGGAATATTTGGATAAAAATAGCATTTTATTATCCTTTTTTAATGGCCTATGGCAGTGACTTACAACTCATTATGAGGGGTAAGTATGCTTATATAGTTATTTTATGTCTGTTTATAAGTAAATTCAGGGCGTGGAGAATAGATAATAGTGAAAAGCTATTGGGTGTAGCGGCGGCAAATATTTGCCGTCATTTTTTGATTTATAGATTGTCCTGTAATATAATCGCGCTCCGTATTAATTCCGACTGGAATTGAAGTTTATGAAAAAAAGAAACACTGAGCTCGATGAGCTAATTTTTCAATGGCAAAATGAACCAGACAAGTATATTAATTTACTTATTGATAACGTCCACATTACGTTAAAAAAGATCTGTAAGGTGCACATTGCCGAAGCTTACGTTAGCCAAAGCGGGATAGACGCGTCTGCAAGCTCTTTAGTCAACGAAGCCTTTTTGAAACTGAAGATGGGTGGAAATAAAAACAAAATAGAATCTGTCAGAGAATTCTACTGTCATTTGTCAAACATTGTTCGCAGTATTTTATTGGACAGAAGTCGCAAGTCGCACGCTGTCAAACGTATTTTAAATCGCCAAATCAATAAAGTTGAACGTGCCGACTACGCTTTGCAAACAGAACAAAGAAAAGAACTGCTCGACGATTATGAGCAGGTCGATCAAAGTTTGGGTTTTATAAAACAAATTCAACCTGCCATATTTGAGGCTCTGAGTTTTAAATATCATTCTGCGCTAAGTAATGAAGAGATAGCACACGTTATGCAAAAATCCACGAAGACTATTAACAGTCATATTAAACAAGGGAGGATGCTTATAAAAGCTTCTCTAAGTGGAGTTAGCTTAGAGGCTTCTTAGTTGAAAAATGTCTTTGAAATAATACAGATCATTAGTCCACTTCAAGAGAGTGAGTATCATGACGCTCTGAAAAAACATGGTTTTACCTCTGACGAAATCAGCGAAGCATTGAAAGTTTTTGCGACTAGTGGGATAGACGAATATCTAAGTGAAACTTTTGAAAAAGCGGCGAAAGGAGTAATGTCTTCCTTTGACGTGGATGCATACATTAACAAACAAATCGATACGTGGACGGTGACAGATACGATCAGCACTACCAAAAAAGGTATTGTGTTGAAGGCAGAGCCGAATAACGGCGATTTTAATCAAACCGTTGCGATAAAAATTCAATCTCCTCTTTATGACTCAAAGAATGGTGTTAGTCACGTTAGAAAACAAGCCAATTTCATGTCGACGCTTGATCATCCTAATGTCGTAAAGGTTTATGCATCCGGCACAACTTCGTGCGGTAGCGACTATCTTGCGATGGAATACGTCAATGGTGGCAACGTTGTAAAATATTGTTCTACTAACAAATTGACTCTGCAAAATAAGATTTCCCTGTTCATCGACATTTGCAGTGGTGTGGCTCACTTGCACGATCACACCGTCACTCACGGCGATTTAAAGCCTGGCAATATTTTAGTCAATAAAAAAGGCATTCCCAAAATTATTGATTTTGATTTATCAACTGTTTCAGATGCTAGCTTCCATGAGGGGCAAATATATGAAGATTTGCTTGGATTAACAAAACAGTATGCAAGCCCAGAAAGATTAGGTAAGTCACTAGCGGGTGACGCGCTTTCAGATATATACTCATTAGGGCAAATTCTGATCGAATTACTGACTGAGTCTAATAACACTACAGATTGGGCGGGTGACTTAGCTGAGAGGTATTGCTCTGTTAAAAGCATAGTAGAATTGATTTCTATCATTGAGAAGTCTACTTGCTCGCCCTCAACAGATAGATATCAAACGGTTGTTGAGTTTGCTGATGACTTAAGGTGTTTTATAGATGGAAGATATATACCAAAAGCACACCTACTACACTCCACTAAAAGATATTCATTAATAAAACTTGTCAAAAGAAGATGGGTTATGATGGTGACAAGTTTTGCATTAATGATTCTAGTTGTCAGTTTCACCGTCAGTACCGTCCAACAAAAGGAGCAAGTGCGTCAGACCAAGAAATTAATGATTCAAAGTCAAGATCCAAGAAATGATGATTCCTGGGCTGTATTTGGAAATAAAGCCGCTATTGCATTGGAAAATTGCATAGAAATAGATGAGTTGATGGACTACGGTCATGCCTATTATGGTTCCGGTCAAGCAAGGAAGTCAGTTGCCTTTTACGAAAAGATCATTTCATTGCTGCCGGACAAAGGTGATAGGGATCATCTAATAGCCGCATCATCATTATTAGTGGCGAATTACGCGCTTGGTCGTAAAGAAGAAGTAAAAAAAGCGGTAACAATATATTCTCCATACCTGTTTACAGATTCAATCATCGACCCTTTTTTGATTAGAATAACTCTCGAATTCGTCCGTACAATGGAAAGATACAACTGGTTGGAATGGAGTGAGTCTTGGGAAGGGGAAAAGCCCCCTAGAATCCAAGATATATTAAAAAGGATAGATTTATCAAATATAAAAGAGGATGACATTCGCAATGAACTGGAGGCATTTATGATATTACATCATGTCTCAGTCAAATATTATTATGATCTAGATGGTGACCAATCTTCTGTATTAGTTTATAAGAATGAAGATGAACTAAAAGAAACTATGCTCGCATTGGGTGAGTTGAAGCTAAGTCTTCTAAAAGCCATAAAAATTTATACTGACCTGTCTGGCGTGTCCGCTGATTTAGCAAAGTCTTATTTGTGGTTGGGTAAAATAGAGCACGAATTGAGGGAGTTTGAGATGGGAGATTTTCATCTCAATAAAGGCGTAGAATTAACTAGAAGGATTTATGGCGAACAACATACAGAGTTATCAAGTGCCTACTTAAAAAGTTATTCTGTGAATCGATACAGAAATCCTGAATTAGCTCTAGAATACGCAAGGAAAGCTTTTGATATTCGTGCCAAAATTAACCTTGATTCGGGTGAATCATTTATATTTGAACACGAGATATATATAGCTGCTACTGTGGTATCTGGAGATTGGCAAAAAGCTCATGTTTTATTCAAGAAAATGGCTGATATACATAATAGTTATACTGGGAACCCTGAGGAAATTGCGACACAGGCATCAAGCGCCAGTATGCACCTTCAAAGTTTGATCTCTTTTGACGAGGAACAAGCTGATTATGTAATCGAGCAAGCTCTAAATATGGAGGAGTATTTTAAGGTTCTCTACCCTGAAGATAATTACTATGACGTTTACCTAGCGGCAAAACATATAAGAGAAGGTAAAGCACACCTCGCTGAGGATCTACTGGTTAAAGGATTTGAAAGAAGTAAGACGTCCACTAATTTACCAGGTGACGTAAGGGCCACTACAACATTGATGATCGCGGAGCAGTGCGTACAAATTCCGCATTGCGAAACCCTGCCCATGGCAGATTACGTAAAAAAAGTAATGACGTGGAGCTCTATTGATAGCTTGGAGTCAAACGAAAAAGCTGAACATCACATTAGGTTGGCTGAAGTTTATCGAAAACTTGGCAAGCATGACAGTGCGAGATCCCTACTGCTTGATGTGACGGCTATCCTTGATATTTACGATAAAAAAACTCATGTGCTGGTGGGTCTTTGGCATTACGTTATGATGAAAAGTCATCTAGATAATGGGAAAATATTGTTGGCTAAACAACAAGCCACGAAAGCGCTTGAACCTGCTATGAGAAACTTCTCTCTAGGATCTTCAATAACTCAAGAAATTATGAAAACAATCTCTACTATTGCTGGCGACTAGTTTTTTATGATTAGCTTCCAGCAAAAATAGAATTGTTCTCTAGTGCTTAAAAAAATTGTTGGTAAGTTATTCAAGATAGTTGTCGGCCTTTAAGTGTTCCACACACTTTGGTTATTTGCACGAAAACCAACTATATTTGTTTCCCTTAGTATGTAGTCAACAACGGCAATACTTGCATTTACTATGCTGCCAAATTTATGTAGAAATTCAAAAACATCAAGCAAAAAATCGGAACCGCAACTAGGGCTATAAATAGAAATATCTGTTGTCTTTTGCTGATATAAAATATTCACTTCTAACTCCATACCGCTAAGCCTTTTTTGAACTTCGAATTTAAATTGATTCAAAATAAGAGGCATGGGTTGTGAGTTTGAATCTAAATAGTTATTTGGAATTTCCTGGGGTACTACACTTAAATGAGACATTATGAAGTCCTCGATGCTTCAGAATTCATTCGTTGGACTTTTCTCTCTTTTACAATACTGTTGTCAATTTTACTCATCTTAATGCTGATAGTGCGCATGATTTCTCTTTATTATTATTAGTTTTTGCTAAATCGTTAGTTGTAGGCGTTTGAGTAACATTGTTTCAAGCTCCTCGTTTTATGTCAGCCAATTTATCAATCATTGCAATTAATCTCTAGATACGTGTTTTATTTTTTTATAGGAAGTTTATTTGAAAAATAAATTAATATTTATTTCTTGCAATCACTTTTATGATGTTTTTCCTGTGCGACGCCGGATTGATTGAGCCTATAAAACTCAAATGGAGCGGTTTAACCTTTATCAGTGCTTATGTATCTGTACAACGTTTGTTGTATTTTTAAACCAACGCGCCTGGCGCTAAGAGGACAAAATGAGCATAAAAATTAATACAGATATTACTGAATCAGAACAAGAATCGTCATTTATGAATGCAACATTGCATTCGGTCACTGACTTAATGGCCTGTTCAATTTCTATAGAGCCGATTTACCCGCCACAAGTAACGACCCAAGAAGAAGCTAAGGCATATTTGATAAGGTTGTTACAACCACTTTCAGATGCAAACTGCCGTATTGATATTCAAATTGGAGCTTCACGAGATATTGAAGATGAATTGAAAGGATTGCCAGTCAATGTGTCTGAAGATGTTATGGGTGGTTTTTGGATAGTTAATAGAGATGACGACGTAGATGGGTATTTTGGTTATCAACGTTGCAAGGTTATTAATGATCATACTTTTATTTTTAAGCGTGACGTGCGTGACAAGGAAACGGTAGTAAGGAAAATTGATATTAATGTAATTGATCGAGAAGCAGCCCTCAAAGGCTTTGAATATGATTCTTTCGATGATATTAAACAACAATCACCTGACACTGCTAATCAAATTATTGCGGAATGCTGGTTCGATAATTCGTTTTAACTACTTAAGCACTCTTCAAGAGTGCTTTTTTTTATGGTTAAAGTAAAGTGTTGTGAGCCTGTATCTTTTTCAGTTAGCGCCGTACAGTAAAAACCTCAAAACAGAAAGTTTTGAGGTTTAATTTTAATTTTAAAAAACTAAATTACTATGTGAGTAATGTTTAAGTTTTTCAGCAATATCTAGTATTGATTTGATTTTTTCTTTTGTATTTTCGTAAGTGCCAGAAAGTTTTTCTCTTTTATCGTTTTCGTAAGTGCCTGTATCATGTGTAGATGATACATATTCGTTTGAGATGTTATCGAATTCTACCGAGACCACGATATCATTGCCAACAGGTTTTCTATACGTTGTAGAGCTTATAGCTTTGTCGGTTTCACGCGTCCATGATGGAAAAGAAAAGTTTTTCATGTTTTGTCCTTTATTGTCTATAAAAAAGTGTTCTGATAATAAATAGATTTAGACTGAGGGTAATTGGTGGTATTTTACCCTTTATTGTCTTTTACACTGTGAGGAATTGAGGAGGTTGTGTTTTGATGAATCATTCTTTATGTGAGTGTATCCCTTGCCATTATAGTAATGGATTTTAGTCAGTTCAGATTCCGTGAACGTTTGAATGTCTTTTGATAATTGGTCGAGGATATTTTGTATTTCTATGCGGTCATCTTCACTCATAAGTACCCATTTTATTTGTTTTCAGTAGTATCTAATAAGTAGGAGTTAGCGGTACAAAACGATATTCTTAGATGTCGCAGATATGTCTTTCCGCTATAGGTGGGAAAGAATAAGTGTTTTGTGTGGTTTCTTTAGTTCCACAGAAAGTAAAACCTCAAAACAAAAAGTTTTGAGGTTTAGTAATTAGTAAGGAGCTATTAAATCAGTTCCTATACAAATATTGAAATATTCTTCAATCCAATGCCACACATCTGTTCTGGGTGTATCTTTATTGAAGTGTAGAAATTGAGATTCTATTTCTTCGTCGTCGTTAATAATAACGTTGGATAGAATATTGTACATGGCTTGAGCGCAAGCCTTGTTATCTCCAATTTTCCATGAAAGACCTGAAGCTTGCTTGTTTCTTAACTCAACAAGGAAATACCAGGCGGAGTTTGGGCAAGTCCATGTTATTCCGAGTTCAGCTAATGGTTCTGGCACTATTGATTGCCATTCGCCATCGTCCACCTTTTCTACGAAGTATATGTGGTCTTTTGTTCTTTCAATCTCCGACTTAGAAATGACTCTTATTAAGTCTGGATCGTTATGGTCGATGGCAATAGCGCCTTGTTCTGTATAAACAGGCAAAAATGTTTTCATAATGTTGTCCTATGTTTTAATCAGTTCTCCTTATCCTAAATATTAGAATAAGCGTACCTAATGTTAAATAGGATTGTGTGGGGGTACTATTCTTCAGCGATAAAATAAAAAAAAGTCCGCACTGCGGACTTCAGTTAATTTAACTTAGTGAAGAAAAACTATTCACTTTTAATATTTGAGAATTTGAAAAGTCATCTCTCTCATTTAATGCTACTAATAAAACTTCTTCTTGTGAATCTATAGCCATATTAACGAAACGTGAATTTGCTTCACAGTTGCTAATAATATTTCTTTGAGTTATTGAACAATCGGTTTCCCATAAAAGTTGTTTTACTTCATTAGGAATATCACTTATGTCAGCTAGTGCTTCGATAACACTATTGCCTAGAGATAATAATGTCTTTTCATCTAACTTATTTTGGTTTACTAATTGCCCTAGAGTAGTATCTCCAACTACTGTTTTTAGTACGCTCATTTTTGTCCCGTTATAGCTTGCTCTTTTTCTATCTGTATCGTTAACAAAAGAATACCTGCAAAGAAATACTAAGGAAATGAATAGATCCGCATGATCTTGATCTAAATATTTTTTAAGTTTTTTGTTTTCATTAACTGCGTCGATAACACCTTGCAAAGAAAAATTAAAACCTAAGTTCTTACTTGAATCTCGAACAGATAATAAGAATCCGTTTTCTAAAGAAATCTGTAAGCAACCATGGATTGGTCTATTGCTATCGTCGTAACCAATAGCACAAATCAAATTTAGTAAGTCACCTCTCGATTCGACTAGTACGTTGTCACGAGTGCCTTCATTTTCTAATAACTTTATAGTTGTTGGAAGTTCTTTTTTAAATTTATCGCTAATCATAATTGTCCTGTTAATTTGTCATCCCTACCCTAATAAATTTAGAGTATTTGTACTGATGATAAATAGGGAAAATGTATGGAGAAAAGGTAATAACGTGACTTGTTGCTTATGGGTTGTTCTTCATTAACTTTCGTTGATTGCAATCAAGCTCATAGATGAACTGTTTCAAATTTTTAGTCGCGCCTTTAATAGAATTGATTTTATTTAAATGGAGGATGAAATCAGGGTGTTCATGATTCTTTAATCTTCTATATAAGTCTGTCATAGGTATATCTACTAGTTTAATGCTTTCTACAGGTGAGCCGTCATCAGAGAAAACAATCAAATAACCTTGCTGAACGATTGGGTTGGGGTTTGTTGGAAGTAGCTCTCTGTTGATAAAATTCGTCAGCAATGCGTCAATGTTAGCTAAGGGGAGTTTTAGTTCGCTTGATATAAGTTTCACTATCTGGATGAAATCGCCTTTGCAATCAATTGTTGTTTTTAGTTCTTTGAATAAGAGTGTATCGGCATCTACAACCTCAATACCTAGAATATCAGATAGTGTGTCTAGATCTTCTTCAGAAAAAAGGAATTGGGAATTCTCGAATAGATAATCTTCGAAATCTTCAACGAATGAATCTTGATGAGTACATCCCGAAAAATTTGTGGCAATTTTAAGTTTTGCTTTCGGTTGTGCGCACTTTTGGTTAGAGAAGTTTCTACAGTTGATGCAAATATCTGGAGTCATTGAGTGTTTAGTAAAGGTTGAGTCATAGTTTATATAGTAATGATAAAATTGTTGTGGTCAATCAATTGTTCTCATAATTATTGTTGGTGGCTCAGTTTTGTAGCTATATTTGGGATATGTGTTTTGACTAGATAATTTTGTTTTGTTAGGTGTTTCCAATATAAATAACCCAGCTAAGGCTGTGTATTTATGCTATTCCTTGATGCGCTCACAAATTAGTGATCATTAATGCCTGGTATGATGGAAAATCGAGGTGATACGGGTCTGTAGACTTTTGGCCCTGACTCAATTTGAAGAAATCCGCCGCGATCATGCTCATTTGTAGTTATGTGGTAATTTACGCCCATAATTCATCGCCTCCGGTACTTTCTGATATTAGACCGTCACGGTCATGCTCTTCTTGTTGGTTATTGTTGGTTATTAACCCATTTGTTCCAGGTCGAATAACTACACCTGGTGCAACTGGTCTATATCGAGTGATTTCTTTTAGCATTCTTCAACTCCTTTCATTTCGATGAGGTCGTTAGTGTCTGGATATAACATTAACTTTAGTTGTGGTTGATAAACTCTAATATCATCTTTCATATTAACCACCAACTTTAATTGGGAGACCGATTGTTATATCTTCTTTCATGTTAATCCATATTTCTTCATGGTAAACGTCTGGTTCTAGTTCGGGCATGTGTGCTCCTCGCCTTTAAGTTCAAAAAAGTATATCAATATATAGGTTTTAGTCGGGCAAATCGTTAGGCGTTGTTTTCGGAAAGTTTTACTGAAATAACATATTAATACAACATCTAGGATGGCATATATTATCTCTATTTCTAGATTTGTTCTACGTTCTCGACAATTCCCATTTTTTCAAGTTCGACTAGATCTAAACGCACCGTTTTCGAATATTTATATTTGGTTTCATAGTCAACTATCGTCACTAATTCAGTCATCTGGTCGATACTAAATTTTGGGTGTGAGCCCATGCACTCTTTATCAGTGCAGAATCGATTGCCTTGGTCGTCACCGTATACTTTTGTGCCGCAATTAGCGTGTATGTTTTTAGTACCTTCAATCCAAAATTGGTGCTGGTTAAGTATAATCATCACGTTCCTCTATGAGTTTTTCAAATGCAGTTAATAAAGCTATCGGAGCGCTTTGACAGTTATTCTCCCCTAATTCTCTTGAGACTTCTCTTAGAAATGGCGTATCTTTTAACTTACTCCATACCGTTTCCCAAGAATTCGAACCGGAGATTAAGGAACGACCGTGTTTTTGCAGATCGAAAGACTCTACTTCTCCGCAACAATTGAACGACTTGGCATGAGTTACGCTAAAGCAGCCTTTACAAAACCATTCCATATGACAGCCCTCTATATTTATGTGGAGATTATTTTAATATAAATGATCGTAATGACAAAGCGTAATGACGGAAATTTACACATTACAAAGTTTGGTCTTAATTGATTTTTTGTAAATTTTTAGCTATATTCGCGTTAAATGTTGGTCTTTTCTATTTATGGCAATTCTCTTTATCTGAGTGTACTTACAAGTGAGCTATATATGAATAACCACATAAAAAGGCTCTAAAAATCAATTTAACATAAAATAATGAGGACAATATGGAAAACATTACAATAATGTGGGGTGCAGATGCATCTAATCCCGAAATAGAACCTTTAGAGCTATCTTTTGGGACTTGTGGTGAAAAAGATGCTTACATTGCAGGAGCGGATATAGCTATAAATGCTTTTCCTGACAGTCCTGAAGTGCCGGATGAAGAATTAAAAAACTATTCCGAAGATGAGAAGGTAGCTTTATGCTTAGCCTTGGAGCACGGAGATGGATGGTCAGATTATAATATATTAAGACCAAAGTTATAATATGTTTTAGTTCTACAATCTTGTAGTTGTGATTTATCACGTAAAATTAATTACCAGCGACGATTGTTGCTGGTTTTTTTATATCAACTTATTTTGACGTAGAACTACTCCTATCAATTTAGGTAACGTCAATCCGCCATTCTTCTTGATACCTTCCATTGCTCGCATCCAGCCAAGATAATTAGCAAGGTAATTACTGTTAACTCCATTAAATCGTGCCATCCAGGTTCTGAATCTCCCCATATATCCATTAACTCCCTGAATATGAAAAGCTTCACCAATAACGCGAGTTCCTTTCGAAATGATGCATCGATAGTGCTTAATGCCAACATCTTTGGCTAACGATTTATATACCATTGCACCATCAGAACAGAGGATAGAATCTTCATTAATAATTGGCTTAAGTGCTGCGTGAATTTCGTTTTTCGTATTGCTTTTCAAAACAAAGTCGGCTAAACCACCGCTTCTATCTCTGACTATCAGCACAGGAACTCGCTCTCCTTTTTCTTTCGCACTACCCAGACCTCCTCGCTTTCGAGGAGGTCTGCCTTCAATATTGCGATGCCCTTTTAGACTTGTAGGGAAAAACATTTCATCTGCTTCGATGACACCCGCAACCTCAGAAACTTTGGATTGGGTCGGGGCTTTAAGAAAACGATGCCGCCAACGGAAAGCGGTTGATACCGAGACACCCAATACTTCAGCTACACGCCAAATCGGTAAAGCATCTGACATGCAATCAAGGTTGGTTTGCCAGCGATCTCGATACCTTAATCTTGCTAGAGATGTTCCCGTTAGGGCGTTAAAAGTTTTACCACAGCACTCTTCTTTACATTTATAACGCTGGATACCCGTAACAAAACCCCATTTACCAATAGTTAGTGATCCGCAATGAGCACAAGCTATTTCATCTTCGCTTTTGCAACGGTCAATCAAAGTTCCTGTTTCATCACTATTAAGTTCTGCACTGATCTTTGTGTTAACTAAATGCTTCTGATTATTTGTGAGCTTTGGGATTGCTTTAATGATATCGTTAAAAAGATTGTTCTTCATAACTGCGCCATACTTGCCTTGTAGTCAAATTAGTATAGTACAATTTTTGAGAAACACATTTAACGCGAATATAGCTAAATTTTTGGAACTGCGCTAAAGTGACTTCATTATTTTTACTACTAAGAATGTATATGGAATTATTAATATCTGGAGTTTGTGTGTTTGGTATAATTATCTTATTGGGCGGTTTGTATTACTCCTTTTTTCCGGATATGCCGACTGAATCTGTAGACCCCATTTGCGAAGACCATTCGAGCATCAATTTGTCGACCTGCGGAATGGTGTCAAAGAAAACGCCTTTGTCTGAGCCATTATTCCTGATCGGAGACTCAAGAATACCGCTTCGAAACCCATAAGATGAATAGTTTATTCCTTTAAAAAGAAAAACCCATCTAGGATGGGGAGATGGGAGTTGATGCCAACTAAAGGGGAGCTATATTGCATGACATATTATCTAACGGTGGGAGGTGATTTAAATAATAGCCTTATGATATTAACGCTCTGTTTGCTCTCGGTAGTAGTGATAACTTTTGCTCGGTCAACTCGATGAGTTGCGCCAGCGATTCTTTTGGTCGGCCTATCGGGTTTACTCCTAAGCAGAGCGCCATTTGAAACACCGCGCCTAATTCTACTTTCGGATCGCCTTTCTCGATTCTCTGAAGCGTACTTCTAGAGACGCCGACCATCAAAGCGACGGCTTCCGCAGTTAACCGTTGTTCTAGTCTCGCCGCTTTGATTGATAAGGCAAGATAAGTCAATACTTCTTGGGTATCAGTTGAGTATGTTCTGTTGGTTGATCTACACATTACTTACCTACCTTATAGTTGTGTGGTGCGTGTTGAAGAATTCGAATCTTCGACCTTAGAGTTAAAAGCTCCATGCTCTACCAGCTGAGCTAAACACGCGATATAAATTGGCGGACACGGAAAGGATTGAACTTTCGACATTGTAGTTAACAGCTACCTGCTCTACCAGCTGAGCTACGCGTCCACACATAAGTGGCAGGGGTAAGATGAATCGAACATCTATAAACGGAGTCAAAGTCCGTTGCTTTACCACTAAGCTATACCCCTATAATCTCTTTTTCTACTTCTGAATTTGGTACATCTAACTGGATTTGAACCAGTGGCTTCTCCCTTATCGGGGGAGCGCTCTACCAGGCTGAGCTATAGATGTGCTGTGTGGTGCGTGCTGAAGGATTTGAACCTTCGACATGAGAGTTAAAAGCCCCCTGCTCTACCAACTGAGCTAAGCACGCAACGTTTTAAAAAAATGGTGCACACTATAGGCATCGAACCTACGACCTGCCCATTACAAGTGGGCTGCTCTACCAAACTGAGCTAAGTGTGCAGTTAAAAAATTGGGGTGATAAACGGGGCTCGAACCCGCGACCTTCGGCGTCACAAACCGAGGCTCTACCAAACTGAGCTATTATCACCAGAAATTGGTGCTTTGAACTGGAATTGAACCAGTGACACGCGGATTTTCAATCCACTGCTCTACCAACTGAGCTATCAAAGCATAAAAAAACCGCTTCCTTATTCAGGTAAGCGGTTTTGGTGACTGCTTGCCTGAAATTTCGAAGGCAAGTGAATTTTCTACATCACTATGCCTTTACCTGTTGTTTAATCCACGTATTTTGTTTAAAAAATGTAATATGTAAATGATTGTAAAATGTCATAATTATTTTTCTCAAGGTATAAAAAAACCGCTTTCTTGTCAGAGAGCGGTTTTATGAAACTTGCTGCCTGACTATTCGTTTAAGTCAGGTGATATTCTGTTTAGAATTTTTAGCCTGACGAGTGTGCACTAATAAACGTACACGTATGTGTCTGTTTATTTTGTTGGAATGTATTATGTTTAATAATCATGTTCATTAGTGACTCAAAGTTGTTTGGTTAAATGAGCTTCTTGCTCAACTGTTGTGTATATTACTAATTAGATCGGCGATAGGCAAATTATTTTCAGTCTTTTTAAAAGATATATTTTAAAATCTTCGATATGATTCATGTATGGGTCATAAGTGTGTTTACTGGTTTATATATGGGTCTATATTTTTTTGAAATGAAATTGTTTATAAAAGTAAAAACCTTGCTGAAGCAAGGTTTAAGTTATTATGCGAAAAAGATTCGCTGTTTTAGTTCACTGATCTATATCCTTTCCTCACTGCCCACCCGTAAAATTCATTATTAACTCGGGCTAGCAGTAATTCTGTTAATTCATCAGTGGTCTTGCTAGTATCTAGCTTTGAAAGAGAGCTCGTGTACGTTTTACCTTTATGAACGCCTAATCCATTTTCTATTAGAACCCGTCCGGTGTTATTTGCAAATAAAGTGATACTTGCATTTATGTGTCCGGCTTTAAGTAAGTTCGACTCTACCGCTTGACGATCCATCTCTTTGTCAGCACGGTATAAAAGTAATTCTGTTACTTCTTTTGTCGTTTTGCTTGTTTCTTCCTTTGAAAGCGACGTTGTATATATTTTTCCTTTACGTGCACCGATTCCGCATTCAATTAGTACACATGCGGTGTTATCAACATTTAAGTCGATAGATGCTTTGATGTGTCCTGAGTTAAGTAGGTTAGATTCAACCTGTTTTCTTTCCATACGTGTGTTTGTCATTTTAAATGTCCTATAGTTATTGTCTTTTACTAATATGTGTCAAGAGACTACTAGTAAGGTATTATATTTTTGTCTTCTTCTTTCCATTTTATAGCGTCGAGTAGTAACAAGGCACTAGATCTTGAATGTTGTTTTAAAAAAGAAAGTGGTAGTCTTTTGCGATTTACTTTAATACTTGTAAGTCCATTGTATGCGATAAAGTATAATGTGTAGCGCGAGAATGGTCGGCATAAATACCAAGAGATTAGTGCTATTAGGCAATAATTCCTATCATTCATTTTATGGCTTAGCGTTAAAGCTAGTCCAAATAGACTTTGTCCTAGTAATGATTTTTTCATGTTATATCCTAAGCAACGTTAATTCTCATTTGAGAATTAGATCAGAAGTGTGTCTATTAGTTAAATACTGATGGCTTAAGGTAAATGTTAGTTGACCTATAGGGGAGTAATGTTAATTATATTAGCTAAAGTAAAGTAAAATTGACTTAGTTATAGGCCTGAATTTTTAGGGAGTCTTGTAAATGTTGGGGAGATGAACATAGCAATCCTTCGATCATGTATTTCAATGTCATTGTCGCTATACGCCCATCCGGAAATGATTGTACTGTTGTATATGGTTTTTGCTAGGTATCGTGCTGAGATATAGGTGAAGCCATATCTATGGCGAGCGGTGGGAGTCATACTTTTAATTTTTCGATAAAGTTTGCAGGCAAATTTAAATTCTTGGTGATGATCCCACTTATGTTTCAAATACCATTCTGGCTCCGAAAAATCCACATTATCGCGGGGTAGATCAATAGCATCGCACAGCATTTGGCATATTAATGCATTTCCGTCGTATTCGTTTTGCATAAAGATACTTTTAAATAAAAAAGAAAAATAATACCACTTATTTGTAGCGAGTATGTTTTAACTATTATGTTTACTCACACAAGGAAGTGTGAACTACCCACCGAAGCCACTTCGTGTCGAGTCATAGGTGACGTGATAGTTGGTAGTATTACTCCTGTATTTGTTAGTGAACTACCCCGCGACTTTCGCTCCGCTCGGATCACGGGGTTTTCTCGACAGATTCGATAAAAAAGCGACTTATTGCCGCTTTTTTTTAATTCAAGACTTCATTCTAGGTGACTATTGGCAATCAGACCAATCAGTGTCTTCCCAGTTCTTGCACTCTTTTGTGTAAGTGCCGTCAGCGTTGAACTTTGTGGTCTCATAATTCCAACCATCAGTGCCTTGCATGACTTTCTTGTATTCTACACGCAAGCCATTTTCTTCTGTCAATTTGGTTAAAATAACAAAACTGAATACTTCATTTAACGAGTTGGTATCACTTAAGTCATCGTCATAATGATAGCTTAATCCATCTATCTCTGCGTTAATTGCAGTATAATCTAGTTGGTTTTTATTTTTAAAGAAACTATTGATGTCAGCGAACATCATAAATTGTTCAGCTTCGGCATCGAAACGAATAATGTATTGACCTATATGGCCTAAACGTTTGTCCATATCGTTCCATTGCATATTGAAAACATATTTTTGATTATCAGAGTCTGTACACGTGGACGTTATGTTCGTCATTTCGCGCTCATGCACTTCGTTGGCACCTAAAGATTCATAATAGTTAAGATATTCATTGTTGTTGCAAGGCTCTTCTGAGGTAGCTAATTCAATTTTATCATTGCCAATTGTTCTAGCTGAACCATTACGATTATAAAAATCTACTTGCTCTCCTATTACCTCTAAGTCATCGCTAACTCTGTGGGTTACTGACTCTACCCTGGTATGTGCTGACCAACCATTGCTGTCTGGGTTGCCACTTGGCGTGTAAATATATTCTTTACGCACCCACCCTTCACTACTTTTAAGATATTTCACATCTATATAGCTATTTGGGTTACTTTGTTTAAGTGCACTCGCCTCAGCAAAGCCTTTCTTGAGGCCTTTTACTATAAGGATGGCTAATGCATGAGTTTCACTGTCGCCATTGGCAATATAGTCGGCAAAAATAGCATCTTGGCTCACATTATAATACGTTACCATGTCACTTAATGTTTGTTCAATATGTCGAGCTAACTCATCAATTTTTTCATGATTATCGCGAATTGCATCACACGCTAGGTTTGGATTGTTTAAGTCTTCATCTTTTAATAAAATTTCTGATTTGATTGATTCCCAGATAACAGTAGTTAATGGGGTAATATCAGTAATTGAACCCGTTACGATAGCACTGCCCATTAATGGTGGAAATACAAGTTGGTAGGCTTCTGTTACTTCGCCCGTATCGCTATCGATTGAACCGACTGGAACATCAACAACAAGTGGTACATAAGCTTGGCAGTCGTATTGCTCGGCGTTCAAGTCTAGTGAGTATTCACCATTATCGCCCGTTAAAGCAGATGGTTCATTTCCATCTAGCTCTGTGTTTCCATTTAAATCGAGAAAGACGGTTGCGCCTGTTACATAGCCGTCAATTACTTTTCCAGATAGTGTTTTTGCTGGCGGTTGTTCTTCTATGACGACTTCGCTTTTCTTTGAGTCACTTCCACAAGCTGTTAAAAAGAGTAAACTTGCGGCAATTAACGGGTGTTTTAACTTCATTATAAAAATCTCTGTTTGTTGGATGGGCAATACGTAAAAATTCATATGTGTTCTAATGCTTTAGATGGCATCTATTTGATTTTAAATCTAATAAATTTTCATTGCAACAGTGATTTTGTGAAACAGGTGGTTGTTTATCACTCAAGGGTGTCAAGTCTATAGTGACCATGGTTGCAATGCGGCCTTACCGAGATGAACTGTATTTATATTTATATTTATATTTTTTAAAATGTATTAATAGCTATGATTTATATTCAAATTTAGTTAAAATTATCCTTTCGTTTTTTCTGAGGCTTTATGTAAGTGGATTTTTTTAAAATAACTGGAGGAAACCCTCTAAACGGTGATGTTGTAATATCTGGGGCAAAGAATGCAGCACTTCCAATTATCATTTCTTCAATTTTGCTAGAAACCCCTGTAACAATCAACAACGTTCCTCGATTGAGAGATATAGAGACGACAATCGAACTATTAGGTGAGCTTGGGGTTGTTGCAAAATGGGTTGATGACAATTCATTATTTGTAGATTCCTCTCAAGTGACCTCATTTCTTGCCCCTTATGAATTAGTTAAAACAATGCGTGCCTCTATTTTAGTTTTGGGGCCATTACTGGCTAGATTCCAACAAGCACAGTTATCCCTTCCTGGTGGATGTGCTATTGGATCACGACCTATAGATGTTCACCTGTATGGCTTAGAAAAGCTTGGCGCTAAAATTGAATTTGAAAATGGCAATATTATCGCCTCATCACCTGGTCGCTTGAAAGGTACTCATATCTGTATGGATGTGGTCAGTGTTGGAGGGACTGAAAATTTAATGTCAGCAGCTGTCTTGGCTGAAGGTATTACATCTATTTCTAATGCGGCGCGTGAACCGGAAATTGTTGATTTAGCTAACTTCTTAAATGCTATGGGTGCTAAGGTTCGTGGCGCGGGAACAAGTATGATTACAATTGAAGGCGTTGAGAAGCTTTCTGGTTCTGAATATAGCGTAATGCCTGATCGTATAGAAACTGGCACCTTTTTAGTTGCAGCTGCCGCAACTAAAGGCCGAGTGAGATGTTTAAAAGCTGACCCGTCATCACTTGAGGTGGTTGTAGAGAAATTAAAGGAGTCTGGTGCAATAATTACGTTTGGATGTGACTGGATAGAGTTGAATATGACGAAGCAACCTAGATCAGTAGACGTTACAACTGCGCCTCACCCCTCCTTTCCTACGGACATGCAAGCACAATTTGTTGCTTTAAATGTAATAGCTAATGGAATATCTACAACAACAGAGACTGTATTTGAAAACCGCTTTATGCATATCCCTGAATTAATACGTATGGGCGCTGATATTGATGTTAAAGGAAATACGGCTATATCTCGTGGTGGTAATAAGCTTACAGGAGCAAAAGTCATGGCAACCGATTTAAGAGCGTCGGCTAGCTTAGTCATTGCGGCGTTAACAGCGACATCAGAAAGTGAGGTCAGTCGTGTCTATCATATGGATAGAGGTTATCAACGTATTGAAGAAAAGCTACGCGGCTTAGGCGCTAATATCGTCAGATGCAACTTGAAAGAGGCAGGCTAGAAATAGAATCTTATCTGTTAGTGCAAGGACTTATTAATGAGAGCCTATTTATTACCTTATAATAGGCTTTGAAAGATATAGTTTTATTTGAGTGTCGAGTCATTGGTGAGCAGATTGTAGTTGTAGTATTTCATCTTCTATTTTCATTTGGTTGTCTAAGTCTAATTTGAAAAACATAGACAAGAGTGATTTGCCTCTTTGTGATATGAAATCGTTTTCTTCGCTAACACCTACAATTTCTAGTCCGGACTTTGTCAGCATCATACCTCTTGCTTTTCCTAGATTGTTTGTGAATACTTTCTTCTTTATAAGTTTATCGTAGTGTTCCTTTACGGCATTTGCAGATTTGAAACCTAGTGAGTCTGCTAGTTCTTTGTGAGTGGGGGGAATGCCATGTTCTTCTTTGAAGGCATGCCACGCGAAAATTAGATTCTGTTGTTTGGCCGTTACTTCGACTTTGTTCATGTTGTCACCTTATGATTGCAAACTCCCAATTGTTATCTTAATCGAAAGTCATTGCAATCAATATCTGAAATTATTTTTGGTAAATAGGCTTTATGTCGCTGTAACTAATGAAAAAAACCGCTAGAAGCGGTTTTAGTATTAAGGTGTTTAGGAAAACATCTCATTTGCCATACTGATAGTCTTTAGATCAGGTGGCAATTGCTCGATAGTATAAATCATTTTACTTATAGCTTGGGTTTGAGCTTGTGTGCTCTCCCCTAGTCTGCTTAATCCTTCCTGAAGGCTAACAAAAACCTTTTCAAAAATAGATTTGTTATCTTGTTTGGATAAACGATTTAGTGCGTGTAGTGCATCTCTAACGTTAGAGATGTCAAAATCACAGCCCATTTCGATCCAGGTAGAAAATAAATTATTGTAGCCGATAAAATAACCTAAGTTACTTTGTACGAATTCCAATGTTTCTGTATCTTCTTCATTAAGAGCTTTAATATCATCTTCTGTCGCGTCTTGCTTCTGTACATACATGACTTGTAGGTCACAAAGTCTTTTGTAGAAACTTAATGCAAGTAGAAAGTGTTCATATTGCTTTGTTTTAATGACTGAGATTACTTGCTCAGATGAATCACAAATGATCTTGGTTTTAATATCCATTAGTTTGTCCTGTTGGTTGAGTGCTATTTATCTTAGTTATTTAAGATAAACGTACCTAAACCTAAATAGGATTGAGTTATGGGTAATAATGTTTATGATAGTTATGCTTTTTGTAATGGATTTTGGGCTATTGAAGTGAGTTTTCTTCCTATTTAGGAATTAAACCCCAGTAGGAACTCTCGTTCTCGGTGCTTATGTAAAGGTAGGACAATTAATGAGGATTCGATATGCTTCAATCAAACATGTTTGAAACTGAAGATCTATTTGGGGCTTCTCCCCTCGTAGAAGACAGGACGCAATATTGCTTAGGCAAGTGTTTAATAGATAATGATGTCTTTTTGACAACATCTATTTATAGAAAAGAAAAAGTACAACGTGCAACAAAACTGGGTGATTTAATAGATACACATACTAAATTACCTAAAAAAAATCAGTACGGTGAATTTCAAATATCTTGTAAGCAGGTTGCTGGAGAGTTTAAAAATCTAGTTTCCGGTGTAGCCGATATTGTAATTCTGGAAAATCCAAGTTTCAAAGTTTCTGAAGCTTCGAGACAAACGGTTAAACGTAAGAAGTCTAAAACGCCTCATGCCTATGTGCGTGGGAATTTAGTTGATGCGTGGGAAGGAGAGTTTAAGCCTTTACCTTCGTTTAAAGTTGCTACTTACAATCCGTATGCTTATGGGTATTTTTTCTTTCGTGATACTCACAAAGAAGTTCTACCTGAAGATATGACTAAATATATAATCCTTGCAGGATCATCTATTTATTTAACTGATAAACTTTAATCCAAAGAGGCTTTTGCCTCCTTGGATTTTTTTTACAACTTTGTCTATCGTGTATTTTAAACTTTATTCACTTAATTTAATAAAATTCCAATAGAAATTAAAAAAACAGCGCCGCCAAAATAAGCTTGTTTCTTCATAGTGGATTCATTGTATATGTATGCCATGGTGATCATGGTTATTGGAGTAGACATGAGCGCAGCAACGTTAGTTATTGTTACGGGTAGTATGGTTACGCGTGTTTGAGTAATGATTACTTCAAATGCCATATACATAGTGCCTGCGATTAACATTTTTTTATGTGTCATATTTCTCATAATAACCGGAATGTTCTTCCTATTTAAGAATATGCTAAAAATCATGGTGATGAATATACTTACATAGAGGTATGTAAACCAATGAATATTGGAAAGAGCAATATGATCAATAACTGATAACAAAACAGCAAGACATAATAATGTAATAAATGTCTTTTGTGATTGGGTTTCACTGAGGTGGCCGTAGAAGTAATATGCTATTCCGAGCATTGTAATGAGTATTACAGTAATGAGTTGTGCACTGCTTATTGCTTCAGAGAATATGAAAAAATTAACGAAA
>Ga0105359_10000403_pt1 | contig 35309 bp, 34 predicted proteins | sample GOMGulsemesocosm_6_FD_83659 | JGI IMG/M metagenome (GOLD analysis project Ga0105359, IMG submission 83659) | Methane-oxidizing microbial communities from mesocosms in the Gulf of Mexico - GOM8C Gulf of Mexico | ecosystem: Environmental > Aquatic > Marine > Cold seeps | place: Gulf of Mexico...
AGAGGCGGAGGAGCGCCGTCTGGCTGGAGAGAACGCAAGGGTCAAGCAGGCCCTCGACAGTGTCTCGGCCAACGTCATGATCGCCGACCCGGACTTTAACCTGATCTACCTCAACGACTCGGTACTGGGCATGATGCGCAACGCCGAGCCGGACATCCGCAAGGATCTGCCGGCCTTCGACACCAATAAGTTGATGGGCGCCAACATCGATGTGTTCCACAGGAACCCGGCGCACCAGCGCAACCTGGTCGGCGCCATGAGCACTACCTTCAATACCGAAATTGTGGTGGGCGGGCGCACATTTAAACTAACGGCCAACCCAATTACGGTCGATGGTGAGCGTTTAGGCACGGTGGTGGAGTGGGTCGACCGCACCGCCGAAGTGACCATCGAGCGGGAAATTGACGTGGTGATTGAAGCGGCAGGTCGCGGTGACCTGACTCAGCAAATTTCACTTGAAGGTAAGGAGGGTTTCTTTAAGAACCTCAGTGGAGGCCTTAACAGTCTGGTCAGTACCGTAGAAGTCGCACTCAATGACACGCTGCGCATGTTAGGCGCCATGTCGCGAGGCGATTTGACCGAGCGAATTACTCGAGATTATCAAGGTACCTTCGGACAGCTGAAGGACAACGGCAATACGACGGCCGATAAATTGACCGAGGTGATCGGTAATGTGCGCAACTCCAGTGGCGCCATTACCTCAGCCGCCAATGAAATTGCACAGGGCAACGCGGACCTCTCCCAGCGTACGGAAGAGCAAGCGTCTAGCCTTGAGGAAACCGCTTCCAGTATGGAAGAAATGACCTCGGTGGTGAAGCAGAGTACGGAAAATGCGGATACCGCTAATGGCCTTGCCGGCGAGGCTCAAAGTAAAGCGGAGCGTGGCGGTGAAGTCGTGAGTTTAGCGGTGGTTGCCATGGAGGAAATTAATGCATCGAGCAAGAAAATTGCTGACATTATTGGTGTGATTGATGAGATTGCGTTCCAAACTAATCTGCTAGCACTCAACGCAGCAGTAGAAGCAGCGCGAGCGGGTGAACAGGGGCGGGGTTTTGCGGTGGTCGCCGGAGAGGTGCGTAATTTGGCGCAGCGCTCGGCTGGCGCGGCTAAGGAAATTAAAGGTTTGATCGAAGACAGCCAGAGCAAGGTGGCGGATGGCACCAAGCTGGTGAACGAATCCGGTGACACGCTGAAGGAAATTGTCGACGCAGTGGTGAGCGTGAGCATCATGATCAAAGAAATTTCGGTTGCGGCGCAGGAGCAAAACTCAGGCATTGGCCAGGTCAATACCGCGATTTCACAAATGGATGACATGACGCAGCAAAACGCAGCACTGGTTGAAGAGGCGTCAGCAGCGGGCGAAGCCATGGCGGAGCAAGCTCGGAATATGAGCTCAATGATGGAGTTCTTTGTGGTAGACAGTAGCGGCCAGGGCAGTTCACAAACGATGTCAGCACCGGTCGCGAGTTATTCATCACCAACACCACCGGCGAGTACCTATACGTCTAAGCCTGCGGCCTCCAAGAAAGGCGGTGACGATGAATGGGAGGAGTTTTAACAATAACGGGACTTCCATCTAGTTTACTGCGTCGTTGATTGGATGGAAGTTGAACCTGTTTGTATTTCTTGGCTGAAGTGATAAGTGCGAACGAGTTCTATCAACTAAGATTTTGTTAACAACTGGGTAACGTTATGGTTGCTGTTTCAGCAAAAAACAAAGTGACCACGCACATGGGGCGAGAATTTCCCATGAGCGAGGGCAACTTTAAATTGATCAGTGACATTGCCTATAAACTGACGGGCATAAAGTTAAGTGATCATAAGAAAAATATGATCTATAGCCGCCTTTCTAGGCGTATTCGCCTGCGTAACCTTCAGTCCTTTGATGATTATTGCAAGCTGATATCGACGCCTGGAAACGATGAAATGACGGACTTCGTCAATGCCATCACAACGAACCTAACAGCCTTCTTCCGTGAGGCTCATCACTTTGTATATTTACAGAATGTGGTGTTTCCATATTTAATGAAAAATAATTCAGCCAGTAAACGCATTCGTATCTGGTCGGCGGGCTGTTCTACGGGCGAGGAGCCTTACACCCTTGCAATCTGTGCCAAAGAGAAGTTGCCAGTTGAGCGCTGGGATATCAAGATTTTAGCGACTGATCTAGATACCAATGTGGTAGAGCACGGCAAGCGCGGTGAGTATGACGTTGACCGTATCGAGGATCTAGACTCTTCCAGAAAGAAGCGCTGGTTTCTCAAGGATGGTGGTGAACAGGTTAGAGTGAAACCCAGTTTGCAAGAATTGATTACGTTTAAACCTTTAAATCTGCTAAATGATTGGCCGATGAAAGGGCCTTTTGATGTCATATTTTGCCGCAATGTTGTGATTTATTTCGATAAGGATACCCAGCGTAAGCTGTTTAAGCGCTATGCGCAGGTTTTAAAACCTGGCGGGCATCTCTTTATCGGACACTCTGAAAATTTACATAAAGTATCAGATGAGTTCGAGTCGTTGGGACAAACGATGTATCGACGTTTGTAGTACGCCGCTACTGAGTTAATAGGTGATAGGGAAACCGGAGTGAGCAATAAATCGGAACTGCCTAAAGCTTTGGCGGGTTTTGAACACGTGAATCGATATTGGGATCGGCAGTTACAATTGCCCGCCGCAAAAATTTTACCCGGTGAATTTTATGTCAGTATACAGGGGGAGATGATTGCGACTGTATTAGGATCTTGTATTTCTGCGTGTATTCGAGACCGTAAGCTAGGTATCGGCGGTATGAATCATTTTATGCTGCCTGATTCAGGAAGTAAGCACAGCAGTTGGGAAAGCAGTGAGGTCAGTGCTTCGCTGCGTTATGGTAATTGGGCCATGGAGTTTCTGATTAATGAAATTTTAAAACAGGGTGGTCAGCGCAAGAACCTTGAAGTGAAATTGTTCGGTGGCGGCCAGGTATTGGCTAACATGACGGACATAGGCCGACGCAATATCGATTTCGCTTTCGCTTACCTTAAAAATGAGCAGCTAAATGTTGTTGCCCAAGACGTAGGCGATATTTATCCGCGAAAAGTACTGTACTTTCCAGACACAGGCGCGGTTAAAATAAAGAAGTTGAAGAAACACCATAATGATACGGTTGAGAAACGTGAGCAGGAGTATATTCGAACTATCTCTAAGGCGCCCTCGGCAGGTGAGATTGAACTGTTCTGAGTTTATGTGTATCTATAAACCCGTGGCTTAAAAGTACTTTAAGTCTAGGGTTAAATATTATCGGGTAGAGGCTGTATGATTAAGGTTTTGATCGTTGACGACTCGGCACTGGTGCGTACTATGTTGACTGAGATTCTTCAGTCAAGTAAGAAGATAGAAGTGGTCGGTGCGGCTCAGGACCCTATTGAAGCTCGCGATATGATAAAGCGACTCAAACCGGATGTGCTGACGTTAGACATTGAGATGCCGAAAATGAACGGCATTACATTTTTGGCGAACTTAATGCGGCTTCGCCCTATGCCCGTTGTGATGATCTCTACTCTAACTCACGCGGGCGCGCCGGCAACATTGGAGGCTTTGGAACTGGGCGCGGTTGATTTTTTGCCTAAACCGAAAAATGACGGTGACTGTGGGCTCGAAGAATACCGAGGCAGCATCATTAATAAAGTGATGATGGCCGCTAAAGCAAACATCTCCGGTCGTTTACAGCGTTCGTCCAGTCAGCCAGTGACAATGCCAACTGAGGGTGGTCGTTTACGAGCTGGTTTTATTTGCGCGATTGGGGCCTCAACAGGGGGCACTGAAGCCATTAAAGAGGTCTTAATTAAGCTGCCTAAGCAGTCGCCCCCGATTGTTGTCACTCAGCACATACCGGCCAGCTTTAGTACTTCGTTTGCCGAGCGACTAAACAACAGCTGCGATATTAATGTATTCGAGGCAGAGGACGGCCAGCCTATCAGGGCTGGCTGCGCCTACATCGCACCGGGAGACAAACACCTATTGGTGGGGCGCTCATCCTATGGTTATGTCTGTAAATTACTCGATAGTGAACCCGTTAATCGACATAAACCTGCGGTGGAGGTGATGTTTGATTCGGTGTTGAAGGAAGTGGGTAATAAAGCACTGGCTATCATGTTAACGGGCATGGGCGCTGATGGCGCTCAGTCTATGTTGGCTATGCGTGAAGCCGGTTGCCATACAATTGCTCAAGATGAGGCAACAAGTGTCGTTTGGGGCATGCCTGGCGCCGCTGTGAAATTAGGTGCTGCTGCTGAGGTGTTGCCACTGGGAACGGTGGCTGAGCGTATTATGCGACTGGCGTATGAATAATGAAGCAGCATTTAAAAAGATTAATTGCTGGGGCTATCACTGAGTTGCATTTGATATTAGTCTATGATGAAAGTACGTAGCTTTTACGGTGATTAGTAGTGTTGTAACACTCTGTAGTGATGAGGAGTGGGCTTGGAAGCCGTGGCGCAGGGACCTGTGTTGTAAACTGAACGATTTAATTTTATTAGAGGCGTGTTATGTCGATTGTTTCGAGTGTGTCTGATGACGGTAAGGAGTTAGTGATCTCTATTCAGGGACGTTTTGATTTCAGTGCTCATCAGGATTTTCGTAATAGTTATGAAGCCCTAACGGTGCAGCCTTCAAACTACCGTGTCGATATGGATGAGACCACCTACTTAGATAGCTCAGCTCTGGGTATGCTCCTGTTGTTGCGCGATCACGCTGGCGGTAATACGGCCAGTATTGAAATTATTAATTGCAGCGCAGATGTCAAAAAGATTTTAACCATTTCAAACTTCGAACAACTGTTTACCATTCATTAACTCTCCGATTCGATGAACGAAGGGGGTGAGCTAAAGATGGCCGTGCCGTATGTTCTGAAGGTTCTGATCGCAGACGACACGGACAGTGATCGTTTGATACTGGAGTCTATTGTTAAGCGAGAGGGGCACGAGGTGGTTTGTGCTCGCGACGGACTTGAGGCGGTAGAGCTGTTTAAGTCGACGGCGCCTGATATTGTCTTGCTCGACGCTATGATGCCGAGGCTCGATGGACTTGGTGCCGCAAAACAGATTAAAGAATTAGCTGGCGACGAGCTAGTGCCGATTATTTTCTTGACGTCACTTACCGATACTGAGTCTCTTGTGAAGTGCTTGGAGGCTGGCGGTGATGACTTCCTTTCCAAGCCTTACAATCGTTTTATCATTCAAGCCAAGATCAAGGCTTTCAAACGCATGCGTGAAATGCATGTCACATTACACCGTCAGCGCAATGAAATTGCTTTGCATAATGAGCACTTGTTGCAGGAACAAACAGTCGCTAAGCAGGTATTTGATAACATCGCACACTCAGGCTGCCTCGATGCGGCTAATGTGAAATACCTGCTTTCGCCATTGGCTGTTTTTAATGGTGATGTTTTGGTGGCCGGTATTAGGCCTTCGGGCAACATGATGGTGCTGCTTGGGGACTTTACGGGGCACGGCTTACCTGCAGCTATCGGTGCCATGCCCTTGGCGACGTCATTTTACGGCATGGTTCAGAAGGGCTTTGCTTTGGTGGATGTCCTGCGAGAAATAAACCAAAAGTTGAAATCTATTCTGCCCGTGGGGGTTTTTTGTTGCGCCTGTATTGTCGATATGGATTTTGTGAAGCGCCGTATAAAGGTATGGAACGGTGGTTTACCCGACTGTTACCTCTACAGAGCGAAAACGGGTGAAGTGGAGCCGGTACGCTCGACGCATTTACCCTTAGGGGTGCAGGGCGATAAAGCTTTCCGAGATGACTGTGTGTACCTGGAAATGGATCTAGGCGATCGATTCTTTATGTGGTCAGATGGCATTGTTGAGTCCCGCAATCATGAAGGTGGCATGTATGGTGAGGAACGGCTTAGGCGTGTTTTTGACTCTAATGATGCCAGTGGTAACTTGTTTGATGAAATAATTGCCGATGTCCATGATTACAGTGGCGAAGGTTGTCGAGATGACGACTTATCTTTAGTAGAGCTAAAGATGGTCGAGCCCCATGAGGTGGATGCGAGCGTGGATGCGCTTTCCGGCCACGTTTCTACGGGACTGATGGAGTGGGCGCTGGATTTTGAGGTTAAACCCTCTACTTTTCGACTGTTTGACCCGTTGCCCTTGTTGCTGAATATCCTTGTTGAGGTTCCTGGCCTGCGGCGTCACAGTGGTAGTTTGTATACCATCTTGGCGGAGCTCTACTCAAACGCTTTAGAGCACGGGGTTCTTGGTTTGAAGTCCGAGTGGAAGGAAAGCCCAGAGGGCTTTTCTCGATATTATACGGAGAGAACTGAGCGGCTTAGAGTGCTTATAGACGGTTTTGTCAGTTTCCACTTGTCTCATAAGACAACGGCCGATGGTGGGTCTTTATTGATAAGAGTTGGGGACAGTGGTGGGGGGTTCAGCCACGTAGAGAAACTGAACGTTGGCCATAAAACCGAAGGTTATAGTGGCCGTGGCATCCCTCTTATTCGTACATTGTGTGAGTCTTTGCGCTATATTGACAATGGCAGCCAAGTTGAAGCTGTTTTCTCTTGGTCTAATGACCAGTGAGTTATGGTGGGGTGACGGGCAATCGGACTTGTTGGCCTGAGTGAATGATAAATTTTGGAATTGATGATGACGCAAGCTGTTGACCTCGAGGCCTTGGCCGCTCTAAAAGACATCATGGAAGATGAGTTTACTGCGCTAGTACAGACATACCTCGCGGATACTGAAGCGCGTGTAGCATTACTGCATGAATTACTGACCCAGCAAGACTTTGATGAAATTCGTAAAAACGCGCACAGTATGAAAGGCAGTAGTAGTAACCTTGGGGCAAGCTTATTAACCGACCTTTGTTTTCAAGTTGAGCAACAGTCAAAAGGTAACCACTTGGATGGACTTGATACGTTGCTGAGTCAAATAGACGAGGAGTTCTTGTTGGTGAAAGAGGCTCTTGAAAACTGTTAGGTCTATATTCTAAGGTCTTTTATCATACGGGCCCTGCCCCTCTTCTGTTCTAACGCTTATGGCGATCCTCGCCACAGTAAGTGAAACCTCCGATTTTTACGCCCTCATTATTCTTTCCCCTAACTTGGCACTTGAGTTGCATTACTCAGTTATCACCATTACTACTGTAATTAGCGGAGACTTATTGCCGCTAATGATCGATGACTGTTGAGGGAAAAATGAACGCGAATCAAGCGCAAGCGGGTATTAATAGATTGCTGCAGCTCGGCGAGACGACGACCCCTGCGGCTAGAGTGGCGCCTGTGGTTGAGCGTTCGGTCAATGAGCGCAGTTTCGATCAACATATGAAGCAGGCAGACGCACGTGATGCGCGTTCACGCAATGAGCCTAGCCGGCCTCGTGATGACGCGCGTGACGAGCAGGTGGCGGCTAAACGGGAAACCACTGAGAGTTCTCGTCGTACTGATTCGAACATTGAAAGGAAGCCTGAGGCGGAGGCTCGGAGCGATCTTGATGATCGACATGACAAAGTGGTCGTTGGGTCCGATGCCGAACAAGAGGGCAAGCCTGTTGCCAGTGAAGAGGATGAACTTAGTGCCGAGGCTGGGGCTAAGCAGGCTCTAGGCTTAGGTGATCAGGCTGTGGTTGATCAAGTTGTGGTCGATCCGAAAAATGCCCCTCTGACCGACCTTACTACTGATGCTTTGTTGGGGGGGGCAGCTGAGGTTTCTGGGCTGGCTAAGTCGATGCCGGGTGCTCTCAACGGTGGTGCATTGGCAGCAGAAATTCAGGATGGTCAGCTGAACCCAGATGAATTGGACGGCGATGCTCCACTGTTGGATGAGCTTAGCGTGAGCACTGATATGGCTGGGCTAGGCGTACATACCACTGGTGCACACTCTGATGCCGGTAAGGGATTGGCGGGGGCGCCCGCCCAGACTTCTGAATCATCGGCCGCGGTTGTGGTTAGTTCAGTGCTACAGCCCAAAGGCGGGTCCGCGGGCCGTGGGGACCCCACGACCGGTGGTGCCTATGTAGCCCCGTCTTCAGCACCAGAAAAGGGAGCTGTGCTGCCTTTGTCAGCGGATTCCTCGCTGTCCGGTGACGCGAAGACACCTTCCAAAGTGACAGCCACGGGTATGGAATTACAGGGCGAAAAAAGCGGTTTGACGAAACCTGCTGTGGCTATGACACCTCAAGCTGACAAATGGTTTAAAGAACTTGCGGCTGAATCGAAGGGCCCCGAGTTGAGGTCTACCTCATCAACGTCCGTGTCGGGATCCGCTATTGCCGATACGGCGAGAATGCCAAACCGTATTGCCCCACCAATGGCGACACAAGGCACTATGGGGCCATTACAAACGCAGGTGCGAACTCCTTTCGGTGAGACGCAATGGGGCAGTGCTATGGCTGAGAGAGTTGCATTTCTTGCTTCGCAGCGCGTTACTGCGGCGGAGATTCACTTGGACCCCCCTGAGTTGGGGCCTTTACAGGTTCGGGTAACGCTGAATCAAGAGCAGGCCAGTGTGAGCTTTGTGGCTCAGCATGCGGCGGTACGTGAAGCGTTAGACCAAGGGGCTTTCCGTTTGCGGGAAATGTTTGATGCAGAGGGGCTGGACCTTGTTGATGTGGACGTGTCGGGTCAGTCGTTTGCTGAACAAGATGCAGAGACTTCGAGTGGGGGCGAGGACAATGCAGGTGAGCTGAACGCTGAGGCAGAAGAGCAGCCCGTGGCGGTGCCGCTGAGAACCCGTTTGGTTGACCATTTCGTTTAATACTGCCAAATTGAACGTGTCTGTTAACCCCGTTAAGCTCGGACTTGACGGGGTTTTTTGTGTTCGAGGTTTAGACGATTAGCCCAAAAAGAAGCGGTCTGTGGTTTCTTAAATAGGTTTGCCGGAGCAAACTGGGTGTAATAGTCCTTTTGTATCAGGAAATGAACTAAAATAGGGAAGCGCTGCGATCAGTTAGATGGCATGCCTCTTGCTGAATAATTTACTTAGTGTAGACCTGACGAGTTTTTGACATGGCCGAAGAAAATGAAGAAACGCCGGAAGAATCCGGTGGTGGTAAGAAGAAACTACTGATAATGATTGTTGTTGGTATTGTGCTGGTGGGTTTATCCGTGGGCGGTACGTTGATGGCCATTGGGGCGTTCTCTGATAAGACGCCAGCTGCCGCTGAAAATGCTGAGGGTTCGGCAGCAGCGGAAGTGGCTGAAGAAAGTCTGGTCAAGTCGATGCCGGCGATCTATTACCCGCTCAAGCCCACAATAATTGTCAATTTTAATGCTCGAGGACGGCAGCGCTTTTTACAGGCTGATGTTAGCCTAATGGTACGTGAAGACGATGTTGTGGCGGCTATCGAAGAGCATGGCACTATGTTGCAACACGGTTTATTAATGCTCTTCGGCGGTCAGGATTATGGCGAACTGCAAACACCTGAGGGTAAAGAGCTACTACGTCAGATGGCGCTCGAAGAAGTCCAGCGTTTGCTAGAGCAAGAAATTGGTAAGCCCGGTGTTGAGCAGGTGCTATTCACCAACTTTGTGATGCAGTAGCGTAAGCTCTGTATTAGTTGAATCATGGCTGAGTTAATTTAAGCGGGAAGACAGCGTGCAGGACTTACTCTCACAAGACGAAATTGATGCGCTTTTACACGGCGTCGATGATGGTGACGTAGATACGGAGTCGGAGGAAGGGGAAGAGGGTGTAAAAGCCTATGACCTAACCAGTCAGGACCGCATTGTTCGCGGCCGCATGCCGACTCTGGAAATGATCAACGAACGTTTCGCCAGGTATACACGCGTAAGCATGTTCAATTTTTTACGCCGTACAGCCGATGTTTCATTAGGTGGTGTGCGGATTCAAAAGTTTGGTGAATATGTACACACCTTGTATGTTCCAACCAGTTTAAACATGGTTAAACTCAGGCCGTTGAGGGGCACAGCCCTCATTATTCTGGATGCTAAATTAGTCTTCAAAATGGTGGATAATTTTTTCGGTGGCGATGGTCGTCACGCGAAGATTGAGGGCCGTGAATTCACCCCAACTGAATTACGTATCGTGCAGCGTGTTTTGGACCAGGCTTTTATCGACCTGACGGAAGCTTGGAAGGCGATTATGCCAATAGAGTTTGAATACATAAACTCTGAAGTAAATCCGTCTATGGCGAATATTGTCAGCCCCAGCGAGGTAGTGGTAGTCAGTACTTTTCATGTCGAATTGGATGGCGGTGGTGGAGAGTTGCACATTACCTTACCTTATTCGATGATTGAGCCCATTCGTGAGATGCTCGATGCTGGCTTACAGGGTGATATTGATGAGCGCGATGAACGCTGGATTCACGCGCTGCGCTACGACATTCTTAATGCCAAGGTGGATCTGGAGTGTAAGGTCGTGGATCGTGAGATAACGTTGCGCGATATAGTTGATCTTAAGGTGGGCGATGTGATTCCAGTTGATATGCCTGATAGTCAAATAGTTACCGCCAATGGTGTGCCCATGTTCAACATAAACATGGGCCAGTCCGATGGTAATCTGGCATTAAAAGTAGACAGTTTTGTTGATCGTACAGTGGCACACTTTCAGAACCCCATGCCTGAAATGTTGAACACTGACAAAGGGGGCGATGATGAGTGATGACGAAAACAACAATGGCGACGACGTCAATCAAGATGCGATGTCTGATGAGTGGGCCGCGGCGATGGAGGAAGCGGGTGAAACTGGCGATAACTCCGAGGATGATTGGGCGGCGGCCATGGCCGAAGCAGGAGAAACCGAGAGCGATACCAGCGCGATGGCGCTTGATGAATTACAAGATGAATCCTTACCTTTGACGAATGCAGATAACCCCGACTTAGATGTCATCCTTGATATACCCGTCACCATCTCTATGGAAGTGGGTTCAACTGCAATTACTATCCGCAACCTGCTGCAATTAAATCAGGGGTCGGTGATTGAACTGGATCGTTTGGCCGGTGAACCTTTGAATGTTCTTGTTAACGGTACCTTGATCGCTCACGGTGAGGTTGTCGTGGTCAATGAAAAGTTCGGCATTCGTATGACCGATGTCATCAGTCCGGCGGAGCGAATCAAGCGTTTACGTTAGTGATTCAAGCCGCTATCCCCAAGGTTTTTCTATGTATCGACGACACTCTAGTCGCTTGTTTATGTGTATTGTCTCTCGGATGAGTGGCGTGTTGGGTTTGTTGTTTGCGCTCTTCTCGTCGACAGTTTGGGCGCAAGTAGTGGCGCCAGCGGCGAATTCTCTCGATAAGGCCAGTGCGATACCCTCCCAGTCCAGCTATCTCATTCAGGTCTTAGTGGGGCTGGGATTTGTTCTAGCGCTGGTGTTTGTGGTTGCTTGGCTGATGAAACGGGTCGGGCATGGATCATTTGTTGGTGGACAACAAATGCAAGTCTTGGCCAGTCTGCCTCTGAGTACTCGCGAGCGTGTGCTGTTGATTGACGTTGCGGGCCAGCAGTTATTACTGGGGGTGGCACCGGGTCGTATATCGACCCTGCATACTTTTTCCGAGCCTGTTGTTGATGTCAATGTAAGGGCCGGTGTGCCTGACTTTGGCAAAAAATTGCGTGAGCTTATGGGTGCAGGGGCATTGGACAGTTCACAGACAACCAGTGCTTCGAGTGCCTCAGGCCGATGAAACATATGCTGCCGAATTTCCATCGATTATTGCCTTCGCTGCTATTGTTATTGGTTTCTTTATTCTTCTTTCCGAATACTGCGACCGCACAGCAGTCAGAAATTGCGCTGAGCACCGTCGAAAATAGTGCGAGCAGTGGGCCGATATTACCGCCCAAAGCTATTCCAGGTCTGCCGGCACTGACTGTAAAGACCAATGCGGATGGCACACAGGATTACACGGTAACCCTGCAGATTTTGGCGATCATGACGAGCCTGTCATTTTTGCCCGCCATCTTGTTGATGATGACGTCTTTTACTCGCATCATTATTGTTTTCGCCATCCTGCGGCAGGCCTTAGGTTTGCAGCAATCACCGTCTAATCAGGTGTTGGTGGGGCTGTCGCTATTCTTAACCTTTTTTATCATGGGTCCGGTTTTTGATGAAATCAATGTCAACGCTTTGCAGCCCTATATCAATGAAACCCTCGCGCCGCGCGATGCCTTGACGATGGTGATAGAGCCATTTCATCGATTTATGATGGCGCAAACCCGTGAGTCCGATTTAGCCTTGTTTATGGAAATCGCGAACGCACAGGCCGTGGCGACACCGGCGGAGGTTCCCATCAGTATTTTGGTGCCGGCGTTTGTGACCTCTGAGCTGAAAACGGCTTTCCAAATAGGTTTTATGATCTTTATCCCCTTTTTGGTGATCGACCTAGTGGTTGCCAGTATCTTGATGGCTATGGGTATGATGATGTTGTCCCCGCTCATTATCTCCTTGCCGTTTAAAATCATGCTATTTGTACTGGTTGATGGTTGGGCCATGGTCATTGGTACCTTGGCGGCCAGTTTTGGTTAACCCTATTCGATACAAGCTGGCACAAGGCGTCCGAGTATGACCCCTGAAACCGTTATGGATTTACTGGCCCACGCCTTCTTATTGACGGTCATGATCGTGGCCTTGATTGTGGGGCCAAGTTTGGCCGTGGGCCTGTTGGTGAGTATGTTTCAGGCGGCTACACAAATTAACGAGCAGACGTTGAGCTTTTTGCCAAGGCTGCTCATTACCCTCAGTACTATTATGGTGGCGGGGGGCTGGTTACTGACTCAGTTTATGGATTTATTTGCTTATATTTTTCAGCAGATACCACTGATGATCGGGTAGTGAGTGTGTTTACTTGTCCGTTAATGAGTGTAGGGCGATTGGCTGGGCAGGGTGGCCTGAGCCTAGGTGTCGGGTTATTTTTGTTTGAGTCTGCGAAATACGTATGTTTTCACTGACCGAAGGGGAGATCGTGCAGATGGTGGGCCAGTACTTCTGGCCGCTTGCGCGTATCTCTGGTCTTTTTATGGCGATGCCGATTATTGGAACACGCCTTGTCTCGGCACGTATACGCATTCTTTTGGCTGTATTCGTCACGTTGCTGGTAGCCCCGCTGTTGCCAAACTTGCCGGTTGTTGATCCCCTGTCTATCAGCAGTTTGATCATCGTTACCCAGCAAACCATTATCGGTCTAGCGATTGGTTTACAGCTGCAGGTTGTATTCCATATTTTTGTATTGGCTGGGCAGTTTATGGCCATGAAAATGGGTTTGGGTTTTGCTTCGATGAACGACCCATCCAATGGCGTCACCGTCACGGTGGTCTCACAGTTTTATGTGATTCTCACGACGCTGTTATTTCTTAGTTTTAACGGACATTTGGTTATTTTTTCGGCCATTGTTGATAGTTTTACCAGTATTCCTATTAGCAGTTCTGGTTTGGCTTATGATGCTTTTTGGCAAATTGCCGAGAGCGGAGGTTGGATGTTCAGCCGCGCGTTGTTGATTGCTATGCCGGTATTGACCTCATTATTAGTGGTTAACTTAGCCTTTGGTGTGATGAGTCGTTCGGCTCCGCAGATGAACGTTTTTGCCGTCGGTTTTCCGATTACATTGGTGTTTGGCATGCTGCTGATCTGGTACAGCATGGGCAGCTTTTTACCCAACTACCGTATTTTTATGGAAGAGGGGTTCGTCATGATGAACAACCTTTTAAAATTATCTTAAGGGTGCTGTATGGCAGGTGATGACAGCAGTCAGGAAAAAACAGAAGAACCCACGCAAAAACGCTTAGACAAGGCCCGCGAGGATGGGCAGATCCCGCGCTCGAAAGAATTGACGACCTCGGTAATCTTGTTGTTGGGTACTGGCGGCTTGATGATGTTTGGGCCTTTTATGGCGGGTCGTCTTGAGGCCATTGTTCGATATAATTTTATGATCGATCGCGATGCCGCGTTTGACCCCAATTTGATGATCAGTCACCTCGCTCACTCTGTGGGTGAGGGTATGTCGTCGCTATTCCCTCTCTTTGCACTATTGCTTGTTGGCTCGATAGTCGGACCGCTTGGCCTCGGTGGTTGGTTGTGGAGCACCAAAGCGTTGGCGCCGAAAATGAACCGCATGGACCCCGCAGCAGGGTTGAAACGCATGTTCGGCCCCAAGGGCATGATGGAGCTGGTTAAGGCGGTGGCCAAGGTTTTGGTTATTTTGAGTCTCGCCATTATTTTGTTGCTGTCGATGCAGCAGGATATGTTGGATCTGGCGAACATGTCGCCGTTGGCTTCCATTGTTGAATCGCTCCGGCTGTCAGGCTGGGCGGCTATTGCACTGTCAGCGGTGACCTTGTTAATTGTGTTGGTCGATGTACCTTTCCAAATACACGAAAACAGTAAAAAGCTAAAAATGTCCCTGCAGGACATCAAAGATGAGATGAAGGATTCGGAGGGTAAGCCGGAAGTGAAGGGGCGTATTCGCCAATTACAGAGAGAGCTTGCCAATAACCGCCAGCTGTCCTCGGTGCCAGAGGCCGATGTGATTATTACCAACCCGACCCACTTTTCAGTGGCGTTGAAATACGATCCGCAGACCATGCAGACGCCGATAATGATCGCCAAAGGGGTGGATCATTTGGCACTGAAAATTCGTGAGGTTGCCAACGCCAACGATATTCAAATCCTTGAGTCACCGGTCTTGGCGCGTGCTATTTACCACACTACGGAAGTTGACCAAGAGGTGCCGTCGGGTCTGTACATGGCGGTGGCACAGGTATTGGCTTACGTATTCCAGTTGCGTAATTATCGCAAGGGGCAGGGTGAACGTCCTGTTCAGCCGCGTAATATAGATGTGCCAAAAGACATGCGTTTTGATCCCTGATTGTTAGAAATAGGACGCTGTGTTCACGCCTTCCACTTTTACTCTTTAGTCCGCTACACTCCTACGTCATTATAAAAATACTTATTTGGCTACGTTATGCTTCGCTTTATGCCGCACCCTTACCGCACGGTTTTATTCTTGTTTTTTCTGTTCATGGCTTATTTTCTGTTCTGGCCAGTCGCGGTGGAGCCTAGGGCGTGGGAGGCACCGAAAGCGCCCGAGTATGCGGGTGACTACGGCGTCAACAAACACTTGGCCGATTTTGAGGCTTTGTCGCTTAGTGGGCAGCGAGGGCCTGAAGGTGTCGCGGTATCCGAACACTATGTGTATGCAGCGACAGAGGCTGGCTGGATCGTGCGCTGGTCTACTGCAGAGCTTGCTGGGGGCAATCTACAGGCACAATTGTGGGTTAATACCCAGGGGCGGCCACTGGGGTTGGCGCTGGCACCAAACGGTGAGCTGTGGGTGGCTGACGCCTACCTCGGAATACTGCGTGTAGATGAAGGCGGTGCTTTGCATAAGGTTGTTGAGACTTTTGAGGGTAAGCCACTGTTGTACGCCAATGATCTAACGTTCGCGGCGAATGGGCGTCTGTATTTTACGGACTCTACCACGCGTTTTTCTGCGAAGGCCTTCGGCAGTACGTATAAGGCGAGTTTGATTGACTTAATGGAGCATGGCAGTACCGGCAGGGTATTGGAGTTTGACCCTGCCAGTGGTGAGCTGCGTCACGTTTTCGGCGGTTTAAGTTTTGCCAACGGCATTGCGGCTGACCCGGAAGGTCGTTTTATTCTGGTTAATGAGACGGGTGAGTACCGGGTGTGGAAGCATTGGATCGCGGGCGCCAAGGTGGGGCAGTCTGAAATATTACTGGATAACCTGCCGGGTTTTCCCGATAACCTTTATGTCGGCGAGGCAACATCAAGCGGACAAGTACGCTACTGGTTGGGTTTTACCTCGCCGCGTCTCTCGCTAGTGGACGCGATGGCCGATAAACCGTGGCTTCGCAAAATAGTGCAGCGCCTGCCGAGCTTTGTGCGGCCTAAGGCTAAGTACTATGGGCATGTGTTAGCGATCTCCGCGCAAGGTGAGGTGCTGGAAAACCTGCAGGACCCGAGTGCGGGTTACCCACTCACGACGGGCGTGGCTGAAACGTCCGATCACCTCTATGTCAGCAGCCTTGTGGCGCCCGTTTTGGCGCGCTTGGATAAAGCCGCTTTAGGTTTGTAGCGCGGCGGTGGCGCCAATTATATAAAAATTGGCGTGAGATATTAGTATTGGTGCGTTTCTTGCGATCAAGACGTTTACTGCAATTAAACGTCAAGAAAACGTATCTCTATGGCATTAGAATTTTTAAGCAATATGCGTCAACAAGCTGGCAACCTAGATGGCCGCCAGATGATGAGCAACGCCCGAGTCATTGGCCAAGGTAATTTTGGTGTGCCGGTGCTGCTGCTGATGCTGCTCGGCATGATGACCTTGCCGGTCCCGCCTTTCCTGCTTGACCTCTTTTTCTCTTTTAATATTGCGTTGGCAATTGTGGTGCTCTTAGTGGGCGTCTACTCATTGCGTCCGTTGGATTTTGCGGTCTTCCCGACGATTTTGCTGGTGGCGACGTTGATGCGCCTTGCGCTGAACGTGGCCTCGACCCGAGTGGTGTTATTGGAAGGGCACAAAGGTGGTGACGCGGCCGGTAAAGTGATTCAGGCCTTTGGTGAGGTGGTGATCGGTGGTAACTACGCCGTTGGTTTGATCATCTTTATTATTCTAATGATCATCAACTTCGTGGTGGTTACCAAAGGTGCTGGCCGTATATCAGAGGTGAGTGCACGCTTTACCTTGGATGCGATGCCCGGTAAGCAGATGGCGATTGACGCCGATTTAAATGCAGGCATGATCGATCAGGATGAGGCGAAGCAGCGCCGTGAAGATGTCGCGGCTGAGGCGGATTTTTACGGTGCAATGGATGGTGCCAGTAAGTTTGTCCGCGGTGATGCCATCGCGGGTATTTTGATTTTGGTGCTGAACATTATCGGTGGCTTGATCGTGGGCATGATCCAGCATGAGCTGGAATTTCAGGACGCACTTGAAAAGTACATATTACTGACCATTGGTGATGGTTTGGTTGCGCAGATACCGTCGCTGATGCTGTCGACCTCGGCGGCCATCATGGTGACGCGGGTGAACAGTTCGGAAGATATGCGTGATCAGGTGATGCGACAGATGTTTGCCTCGCCAAAAGCCCTCGCGGTTGCCGCCCTCATACTCTTCATTATGGGCTCCATTCCGGGTATGCCCCACGTTTCCTTCATCGGCCTGGCCTTGGTTGCTGCGGGTATTGCGTACTTTATTCATTACCGCCAGCAGCAGGCGCTTGAGCCTGTAGTGAGCGCTGGTAGCGGTACACCAGGTCGAGCGTTGGCGCCAACTGCTGGGGGTGGTCCGGCGACCGCTGCGCCGAGTGAGGGGGTCGTAGAACCTGCGCCGGAGGTTGAAATCAGCTGGGATGATGTTCAGCCGGTCGATGTGGTCGGCTTAGAGGTGGGTTACCGTTTGATTCCCATGGTGGATAAAAGTCAGGGTGGCGAACTGTTGGGGCGGATTAAGGGGGTGCGCAAAAAGTTGTCACAGGAAGTCGGCTTTTTAATACCGTCTGTCCATATTCGCGACAATCTCGACCTGCTGCCTAACGCCTACCGCATTAGTTTAATGGGGGTTGCGTTGGGTGAGGCGGAGGTACACCCAGATAAAGATCTAGCGATTAACCCAGGGCAGGTATTTGGCAAGCTGGAGGGATTAGAGACCACTGATCCAGCCTTTGGTCTTGAGGCTGTGTGGATTGATCGGGAGCAGAAAGATCACGCGCAAACCCTAGGTTATACCGTTGTTGATCCAAGTACGGTGGTGGCGACGCACCTTAATCAGCTGCTGCAAAAACACACCAATGAGCTGTTAGGCCATGAGGAGGTGCAGAAGCTACTGGATAAATTGGCCGACCAGTCGCCGAAGCTGGTGGAAGAGTTGGTGCCGGGTGCTGTGAACCTCAACCTACTGCTGAAAGTGCTGCAAGGGCTGCTGAGTGAGCAGGTACCTGTGCGTGATATGCGCACCATTGCCGAAGCGCTGACGGCCCAGCAGGGTAAGAGTCAAGAACCTGACGCTTTGGTTGCGCTGGCTCGGGTTGGCCTCGCGCGCCAGATTGTACAGAACATAGTAGGACAGGAGCCTGAGATACCCGTTATCACCTTAGATGCAGGGTTGGAACAGTTATTGCTGAAGACTATGCAGCAAGCACAAAAAACCGGCGTTACTGGCGGTTTCTTGGAACCCTCGCTGGCGGAGCGCTTACAGAAATCACTGTTAGAGGCTGCACAGAAGCAGGAGATGGCTGGCAAGCCGGTGGTGTTACTAGTGGCGGCGCAGGTGCGCTCAACCATGTCGAGGTTTGCGCGCATCAATACCCCAGAAATGCACGTGCTGGCTTATACGGAAGTACCGGATAACAAACAGATCACCATTGACGCGACGGTCGGTGGTTAATGAATGACTCGCCTCGGCGGGACTGAGTTTTTAAGGCGGAGCTGATGTACAGCGCCGTAAGTGGAGGAAATAATCATGTCAGTGAAACGTTTTGTGGCAGCAGATATGCGTCGTGCTTTGGAGTTAGTGCGCCAAGAGATGGGTCCCGATGCGATTATTCTTTCCAGTAAGCGAATAAAGCAAGGTGTAGAGATTTTGACGCGCAGTGAGCCAACAGAGCAGCTGCCGCAGGAGCAGGTTGACCATGCGCACGGCATGGCGACAACGGAAATAGCGATGGACAGCGACAACGCTTGGCGTGATCAGTCAGTGGTTGCGCAGGCGCTGGCGAGTTCAGGTCATAGGGTGATGGGCGCTGAGCCGGCTGTAGAGGAAGAGGCCGTGGCAGCCCGCAGGCCTGCAAAGGGTAAAGGCTTACCCGATCGAGGCCAGGCCTCCGGTAAGACACCGGCTGAACTGACCGCCGAAATGGACCGCGCGCGCTCACGTATGATGGCGGCAAAAGAGGGGGAGCGTTTCAATACCACCAGTATTGCGACCCTCGCTGAACGCAGCCAGCAAAGCGGTAATGAGAATCGCCACAGTCCGCGTGTCCAGGAAGTCAGTGCTAAGCCCAGCGATGATCCATTTGCTGACGTTTACCCCGAAGAGCTGGCCGTGCCTCAGGTTCAAAAGTCTGATATCCAAATGCAGGCGCTGCAGGCTGAGTTGGCAGATATGCGCTTACTGCTTGAAGATCAGCTTACCCGTATGGCGCGCACACCGGTGATGTCGAACCCCGTTGCCTCGGGTCTGTTACGACGTTTTCATCACATGGGGTTACCGACCTCTCTGTGCGAGCCCTTAGTGGCCAGAGTACGTGAGCAGGGATCTATACAGGAAGCTTGGGTTGAAGCCTTGGCATTACTTTCGCGCGCGCTGCCAGTGAGCAAGGAAGATGTTGTTATGAAGGGCGGGGTGTTTGCCTTTGTCGGGCCCACAGGTGTGGGTAAAACAACGACCATTGCGAAGTTGGCGGCACGCTATGTCCTGGCCAATGGCTCTGAAAACGTGACGCTGGTGACTACGGATACTTACCGTATTGCTGCGCATGATCAGCTTCGCTCGCTCGGCCGGATACTCAATGTACAAGTTAAAGTCGTTGAAGATAATAAAGATTTGCCTGCCGTATTAAGGGGGCTGAAGCATTGCCCACTGGTATTGATTGATACAGCCGGTTTCCGTCAAGGTGACGAGCAGCTTAAAGAGCAGTTGGCGGTACTTGAGTCGATTGAGCAAGTAAAAACATTGCTGGTGTTGTCCAGTAATAGTCAGACTCAGTTGATGAAGGCGTCAGTACACGCCCACCGTTCGAATAAATTGTTGGGCTGCGTGTTAACAAAGTTGGATGACACGGCTAGCTTGGGTGAGGCATTGGGTGTCGTGTTAGAGCACCGCTTACCCGTTGTCTACATTACCGATGGGCAAGATATTCCTCAGGATATTGCATTAGCTCGAGGTCATAAGTTGGCGGCAAAGGCCGCGGCGCTCTTGAAGGCATCGAGTGGTCGTCAGCAAACTGCATAGTATGACGCTGTATCGAATGATACGTTAGACAGCTATACTGAATAGAATGAGATCGTGCAATCCGTTATAACAATAGACTCGACGAAGTGCTGTGATAGGGCGCTTATTCATCACGGGCTTTGGTGTCGCTGTGTAACTGGTGCGAACAGTAAGTTGGAATCGTGCAACCGTTAAATTGCATAAGAATTAAGGAAGGGCAATGAGTTCTACACGTCCAGTACAAGTGATTGCCGTTACCGGTGGTAAGGGTGGCGTTGGCAAGAGTAATGTTTCAGTCAATCTCAGTATTGCTTTGGCGCAATTGCGGCGACGAGTGGTCCTGCTCGACGCTGACTTGGGCTTGGCTAACATCGATGTGCTGTTAGGTATCAAGGCTGAACGTACGCTTGCTGACGTTTTAAACGGCAGTTGCAGTATTAAGGATGTGCTGGTGCCAGGGCCTGCCGGTATTAAAGTGGTGCCGGCTTCCTCTGGCGTCCAGCAGATGTCGACGCTTGGCCCCCAAGAACATGCAGGGCTAATCAATGCCTTTAGTGAGTTAGGCGATCAGCTTGATGTCCTTATTGTTGACACAGCGGCTGGTATTTCCGATACGGTGGTGAGTTTTGTACGAGCTTCCAATGAAGTGATTATTGTTGTTTGTGATGAGCCGTCATCCATCACCGATGCTTACGCTTTAATTAAGTTACTGAATACCGAGTACGACATGTTCCGTTTCCGCGTTGTCGCTAATATGACGCGTACGGCTCAAGAGGGGCAGAGCCTCTTTAATAAGTTGAATATGGTGTGTGAGCGATTTTTGGATGTGTCGTTGCAATACGTTGGCCAGGTGCCATTTGATGAAAGTGTGCGCAAGTCCGTGCAGAAGCAAAAAGCATTCATTGAACATGCGCCGAACTCTAAAGCGGCGCAAGCCATTCGGAAAATAGCGCTACAGGTCGATAGCTGGCCGCTACCCACATCAGCGCGTGGGCATCTTGAGTTTTTTGTTGAGCGATTATTGCAAACAGCCGATGCAGGAATCTAATCATGGCAGCAGTAGATGGTCTAGCTATGTATGACGAAACCCAGCGAGCAGCGCCGGCGATTAACGTCGAAGACTACGCCAACCTGGTAAAGCGGATAGCGCATCACATGATGATGCGGATGCCTGCCAGTGTGCAGGTGGATGACTTAATTCAAGCCGGTATGGTGGGTTTGTTGGAAGCTGCGCAAAAGTATGACGCATCACGTGGTGCCAGTTTTGAAACGTATGCTGGGATTCGTATTCGCGGTTCCATCGTCGATGAGATGCGACGAGGTGATTGGGCGCCGCGCTCAGTGCATCGCAATGCGCGTCGGGTGAGTGAAGCCATCAGTGTTGTGGAGGCCCGGATTGGTCGAGATGCATCTGATCAGCAGGTTGCCGATGAGTTGGGCGTCGATATGAATGAATATCACGCCATCATAAATGACAGTACCTCCAGCCGGTTATTCAGCTTTGAAGAAACCTTTGGTGATGACGATTCCGGCATGGACAGTCATACCCCAAGCATGGCATTTCTGACCCCTTTAGAAGGTTTTCAGCGTGAATCGCTAAAGCAATCGCTCGCTCAGGCGATAACACAATTGCCAGAGCGGGAAAGACTTGTGCTGGCGTTGTACTACGATGAAGAATTGAACCTCAAAGAAATTGGTCAAATCATTGGTGTGAGTGAGTCTCGAGTGAGCCAAATTCACAGTCAGGCAGCACTTAGGTTGAGAGCTCGTTTGCAAGATTGGCGAAGTGGTGATTGACCGCTGTCGGGATTCTGAGTACCTTCTGCCGCAGTTTTCATATCTGCTTTTATTATGAGTGAAAAACATACAAATATCAGGCGGTTGGCTGAGGTCGATGAGTTTTTAGCTGAAGTTTTGGTAAAAACTGGCCTAAGGCCCATCTACTACTAGACTGTTAGTAAATCGGAATCCTACAACGGAAGACGGAGGTTGAATTGGATAAGAACATGAAAATTCTTATTGTTGATGATTTTTCGACAATGAGACGAATTATTAAAAACCTGCTACGCGATCTTGGTTTTACCAATACCCAAGAAGCGGATGATGGTTTAACGGCTCTACCGATGCTGAAAAGTGGGGACTTTGACTTCTTAGTGACCGACTGGAATATGCCTGGTATGACCGGCATAGACCTTCTTAAGGCTGTTCGCGCGGATGATAAGTTGTCGGCGACACCGGTATTGATGGTGACGGCTGAGGCGAAGCGTGATCAGATTATTGAAGCTGCCCAGGCCGGTGTAAATGGCTACGTAGTAAAGCCTTTTACAGCCCAAGCACTCAAAGAGAAGATCGACAAAATCTTCATTCGTGTTGACGGCTAATTATCACTCAATAGTTGGGCTTGGCCATGGAAATGACTTCCCCCTTGCACGATAGCGAAGCGTTTGTTGGTGAGCTTCGAGATTGTGCAAAGCTGTTGAGTGACAAGCTCAATGGCGATGATATCGAAGGGGCCTCAAAGCTGATTGAACAGCTATTAGAGGTTCGCGACCGCAATATCTTTAATCAAGTTGGACAGTTGACTCGGGGCTTGCACAGCGCTTTGTGTAACTTCAGTATCGATGACGGTTTGACTAAAGAACCCCCAGAAATGCCCTCGTCTGAAAATCAGAATGCTTCAGAAAACATCAACTATGTTATTGAATTGACGCAAAAAGCTGCGGATAAGACCATGGATATGGTTGAAGCCTCTGCACCTATTGCGTTAAGTCTCGGTCAGGAGGCGGCAACTCTCCGCGAGGAGTGGGCGCGTATGAAACGCCGTGAGATGACCGCCGATGAGTTCCGTGACGTATATCAACGTGTCGATGATTTCTTTGGCCAGATGAACAGCGGCACCGCAGAACTGAACAAGAATTTACAGAATATTATCCTGGAGCAAGGCTTCCAAGATTTAACCGGGCAAGTGCTGAAACGCGTTATCAGCTTGGTTAAAGGTGTTGAGGAGAACTTGGTTAGTCTGGTTCGAATTGCTGGGCAGGTAGAAGAAATTACAGGTTTGGTTGATACAGCCGATACGGAAGGTAAGCAAAACAGTGTATCGACAACAGCCGCCGATATAGAAGCCGAGGGGCCACAAATAAACGCCGACAAGCGTGATGATGTGGTATCCGGTCAAGACGAAGTGGATGACTTATTGTCCAGTCTGGGTTTCTAGTAATAGAGTTCTGAGGAGCAGTGAATGGGTTTCGGTGAAGACGAGGAAATTCTACAAGACTTTTTGGTAGAGGCCGGGGAGATTCTCGACCTGCTCTCTGAGCAGCTTGTGGATCTTGAACAGCGCCCAGACGATTCCGGCTTGTTGAACGCTATTTTTCGTGGCTTTCACACGGTTAAAGGTGGAGCTGGATTTCTTCAGCTCAATGAGATGGTGGCATGTTGCCACGTCACAGAAAACCTCTTTGATATTCTGCGTAATGGCAAACGTACCGTCACCTCAGAGTTGATGGATGTCGTGTTACAAGCCCTCGATAGCGTTAATAATCAGTTTGAACAGGTGAAGCAGCGAGTCCCCGTTGATGAAGTGACGCCTGAGTTACTGGCTGCGCTGGAACGCTTAGTTTCTTGTGCGGATCTAAATGAAGAGACTGAGGCTGCCGCTAGCACACTGGGTGCTGGAGCGGGTGAAGGGGATATTACGGATTCTGAGTTTGAAGAGCTGCTCGACGCTATTAGCGATGAAGCCCCAGATGCTGGAAGTAGCCCTGCCGCTGCGACTGCAGATACTGTCGTTAGCTCAACATCATCCGATGAGATAACGGACGATGAATTTGAGGCCTTGTTGGATGAACTCCATGGCAAGGGAAAGAACCCCGCTGTTGAGGCTGCTGCTCCAGCTGCGACGCCGACCGTCGGTTCTGGTGGTAATGAAATTACCGAAGATGAATTTGATGCGTTACTCGACCAGCTTCACGGCGAGGGCAAAAAGCCAGGCGTGTCAGCTTCGACTCCTGCCCCCGCTGTTGCTGCAGGGGCGGGGGATACGATCAGTGAAGATGAGTTTGATGCGCTGCTTGATGAGTTGCATGGTAAAGGCAAGTCGCCGACAGTAAGCGCATCCACTTCGGCTAGCCCTGCGCCTTCTAGCCCATCAGCGCCTGCCGTAGCCTCGGTCTCTAAAGCACCTGCTAAGCCTGTGGCTAAACCCGCAGCGAAAGCGGCAGTTAAACCTGCGGGTCAAGACGCAGCTGCACCAGCACCAGCAGCAGGTGAAACGACGGTTCGAGTGGATACGCAACGCCTTGATGACATCATGAATATGGTGGGTGAGTTGGTTTTGGTGCGTAACCGCTTGGTACGCTTAGGTCTCAACTCTAATGATGAGGCGCTGGGCAAAGCAGTTTCTAACCTCGATGTCGTGACAGGTGATCTTCAGTCTTCGGTAATGAAGACTCGAATGCAGCCAATTAAGAAGGTATTCGGTCGTTTCCCACGGGTTGTGCGAGATTTAGCGCGCAACCTTAAGAAAGAAATCAACCTTGAGTTGCAGGGTGAGGAAACTGATTTAGATAAAAACTTGGTTGAGGCCCTAGCGGATCCACTGGTCCACTTGGTGCGCAACTCAGTTGACCATGGTATTGAGCTACCAGCTGACCGTGAAGCTCAAGGTAAGCCAAGAGTCGGTAAAGTAATCCTGGCTGCAGAGCAAGAAGGTGACCATATATTATTGTCCATCAGTGATGATGGTGGTGGTATGGACCCCGATAAGCTGCGTGCGATCGCTGTTGGTAAGGGTGTGTTAGATGAAGATGCCGCTGCGCGTCTGCCGGATAGCGAAGCTTTCGCACTGATTTTTGCACCTGGTTTTTCAACCAAGACTGAAATATCAGACGTTTCTGGTCGCGGTGTTGGTATGGACGTCGTGAAAACCAAAATTACCCAGCTGAATGGCTCTATAGCGATCGACTCGGTGATGGGTAAGGGCACACGGATTACGATTAAAGTGCCGCTGACATTGGCCATTATGCCAACGTTGATGATCATGGTGGGCAAGCAGACATTTGCACTACCATTGGTCAGCGTCAAAGAAATTTTCCACATGGACCTGACGAAGAGCAATGTGGTTGATGGTCAGGAGTGCGTTTCCATTCGAGACCGTGCCATACCAATATTTCACCTCAAGCGCTGGTTGGTAATCGGTGGCGCGCTGGAGGATACACCGACTGAAGCGCATGTGGTTATTGTGAGTGTCGGTACGCAGTATGTTGGCTTTGTGGTGGATCAGTTGATTGGCCAGGAAGAAGTGGTGATTAAGCCCTTGGGTAAGATGCTGCAAGGTACCCCAGGCTTGGCTGGTGCGACAATCACGGGTGATGGTACGATTGCGTTGATTCTAGATGTGCCTAGTATGTTGAAACGCTATGCAAGACATGCTTAATTCTTAAGTGGTGAGCCCCAAAGAAATTTAGGGCGAGGAGTTGCTACAGCAACCTGCTGTGTGAATAATAATATGAATACACGATTGGATTTTACATGTTCTTGGGTGCTTATTACTGGCGGCACACTGGTGTTATTAAGTGGGCTCGCCAAACATTGATGAACTGTGCCCCTCTCACTGTTGTGGGTGTGTCATGCCATTAAAAGTATTGGTGGTTGATGACTCAAGCTTTTTTCAACACCGTTTAACTAAAATGCTCAATGAACACCCGGATTTGACGGTGGTGGGAGTTGCAGCGAATGGCCGCGAGGCGGTGGATAAAGCCATCAGTCTTAAGCCTGATGTAATCACCATGGATTATGAAATGCCGGTGATGGATGGCGTCAGTGCTGTTCGAGAAATTATGTCACATCGACCAGTGCCTATACTGATGTTCTCCTCCCTGACGTATGAGGGCGCCCGTACTACTCTCGATGCCTTGGAAGCTGGTGCTGTTGATTTTCTGCCTAAAAACTTCGCTGAAATATCCCGTGATTCGGCCGTTCTAAAAGCCAAACTACACAAACGCTTATTAACCATTGCTCGCCCCAAACCTGTATCTGCACGACCTCCTCCCTTAGTTTCTTCCCCTTTAGTGCCTCCGGTGCGTTCTACGTATCGTTCTGAACATTCTGATTTACCATTGAGGGCAAAAGTGTCGCGTGTGCTCAAGGGTTCGGTAGAGCTTTTGGTGATCGGCGCTTCAACGGGAGGGCCTGTTGCATTAACGGATGTACTGACACGGCTGCCGGCTGATTTTTCCGTACCCATTGTATTGATACAGCACATGCCAGAAAACTTTACCAAGGCGTTTGCAGAGCGCTTGGACCGGCAGTCTAATATTACGGTCAGGGAGGCGGTTGATGGTGATGTGTTACGCCCGGGTGTTGCGCTGTTAGCGCCTGGAGGCAAGCAACTTATGATCGACAAGCGTGGTGGTGGCTGTGTGAAAATTTTACCCGGTGATGAGCGGGTGAATTATAAACCCTGTGTTGATATCACTTTTGGCTCAGCGGCTAACAGTTATGGGAAGTCGGTGCTTGCCGTCATTATGACCGGAATGGGCAGTGATGGCTGTGAGGGGGCGCGCCTACTGAAGGCAAAAGGTGCCACTGTTTGGAGTCAGAATGAGGCCAGTTGTGTCATCTATGGCATGCCAATGGCCGTGGCAAAGGCCAAACTCACCGATCGTGTGTTGTCTCTTACAGACATAGCACCGAGCTTGGTCAAGGAGCTCTAGTCATGGATGTTTTGAGTGTTCTTGGTGTGCTGCTCGGCTTTGCTGCGCTAATCGGCGGCAATTTTATGGAGGGTGGCAGTTGGCAGTCGCTGGCGAACGGGCCTGCTGCCATCATTGTTTTTGGTGGCACGATTGGCGCGGCTATTTTACAAACACCATTATTACAGTTGAAGCGAGCTCTGCGTATGCTTCCCTGGGTTTTCATGCCGCCGACCCATGACTTTGAAGCGGGCCTTAATCGTGTGGTGCGGTGGGCCATGGCCGCGCGCAAGGAAGGTTTGCTGGGGCTGGAGACCATCGCCGAAACAGAGCAGGATTTATTTGCCCGTAAAGGATTGCAGTTGTTGGTAGACGGTAGTGAGCCTGAGTCTATTCGGCGGGTAATGGAAACCGAAATGATTGTGAACGAGCAACGTGATCAAGATGCGGCTAAATTCTACGAGGCGATGGGCGGTTATTCGCCGACTATCGGCATTATTGGTGCTGTTATGGGCTTGATCCATGTGATGCGTAACCTTGCCGACCCGAATCAATTGGGGCCGGGTATTGCGATTGCTTTTGTTGCGACTATTTATGGTGTTGCGTTTGCTAATCTTTTTTTATTGCCTGTGGCGAATAAACTTAAAATGTGTGTTTACGCCCAGTCGCAATACCGTGAGCTGATGATTGAGGGTGTGATCGCTATAGCTGAAGGGGAAAATCCCCGAACTATTGAGATGAAACTCAATGGTTATTTACACTAACTGGGGAGGTGCCTGTGCCCCGACGTCGCCCTGTTGAGGTTAGTGTCAATCATGAGCGCTGGTTGGTTTCCTATGCCGACTTCATCACTCTGTTGTTCGCATTTTTTGTGGTGATGTACTCCATATCTCAAGTTAATCAAAGTAAATACCGTGTCCTTTCCAATACCTTGCTTGAAGCGTTTAGCGATGAAGGTGCGCGCGCTATTGATGTGATTCAGGTGGGTGAGTTAAGCCGTAGTAGCGAGCCTAGTGTCATTGATACTCCCGCGATGGTGGAGGTTGTAGGGGAGGAGGGGACAAAGGGACAGCCGGGTGATGGCGCTTTTGATAAGACCGCCGAGCTGCCTCAGCTTTCCGACATGTTCGAGGATGAGTTTGCCGATTTAATTACAGATGAGCAGGTACAAATACACAGTAATGAGTTTTGGCTGGAGATTGAGCTGAAGGCTGGTATTTTATTTGATTCGGCTGATGCTGAGCCAAGCATTGTAGCGGAGTCTATTTTTGCTGATATGGCTCAGCTGTTAAAGGGGTGGGATAACCCTATTCAAGTCGAAGGCTTTACCGACAACATCCCGATAAATAACAGCCGCTTTCCTAGCAACTGGGAGTTGTCTGCTGCTCGAGCAAGCTCTGTGGTCAAATTACTGATGAAGGGCGGTGTTGCGCCAGAGCGTTTGTCGGCTGTGGGTTACGGAGAGTTTCAGCCTGTGGCCAGTAACGCCAATGCGCAGGGGCGAACGGCAAACCGCAGGGTCGTCCTGATGGTGGCCCGTGAGCGCAGCGAGCGCCCGAGAGTTGCAGACCCCGAGCGTCTTGAGCGAGCCATAAATCCGCTGCTACCAGTAGAGTCCAGCCCATTCCCCCAGCCAGGTTTAGGCTCGGAAAATCTAGAGCCGCTCACCACTGATACGGCTGCTGGTCTCGACGATGACGCGCTGGGTTCGATCGTCTCAGCTCCTGTGAATGAAGAGTCAGGTGATGTCGAGCCGGTTAGTGATAGGCTTGACCCTGTCGGTGGGATTGCACCAGTTGAGTTGGAGGGCGGCGGACTATTGTTTAGCAGCGATCCAGATTTACCGCGTAACTAAACGCTGGGTGAATACTTTTATTCTGACGGTATGATCCTTGCTTTAAAGCAACTGAGATAGCAATATGCCGCCAAGTGGCAGTTTATTGTCACAGGGGTTAATCGAGGATTTCTTTTTGCACGTATGGACAGTGGCTAATCAGAAGGGAGGGGTTGGGAAAACCACCTCTGCTATCACCCTAGGTGGCTTATGTGCCGATCAAGGTGCGCGCGTATTGTTGTTGGATATGGACCCCCATGGTTCTCTGTCGAGCTATTTTGGGCATGACCCTGACGTGGCACAAAAGAGCTGCTTTACCTTATTTCAACGCCGTAAAGAATTATCTTTAGAGTTGGTGCATGGGTGTATTTTTCCAACCAAGTTCGAGAATTTATCGATAATTCCCTCCTCTATGGCGGTAGCCACTCTTGAGCGCCAAGGTATTGGTCAAGATGGTATGGGCTTGGTTATTTCGCGTACTTTGGCGTTGCTCAAAGGCGAATACGATGTAGTGCTGATTGATTGCCCTCCCTTATTAGGTGTTTTAATGATCAATGCGCTGGCCGCATGCCAGCATTTAATTGTGCCCGTGCAAACTGAGTTTCTGGCCCTTAAGGGGTTGGAGCGTATGATAAATACGCTGAGTATGATGACGCGCTCACTTAAAAAAGAGTTGCCATATGTTGTTTTACCAACGATGTTTGATCAGCGAACTCAGGCTTCTGTGAGTTGTTTAAGATTACTCAGAAATACTTATAGTGATCGTATTTGGCCGGGTAAAATCCCGATCGATACCAAATTTCGCGACGCGAGTAAGGCCGGCGTCCCGCCGAGCCTTTATGCCACGGATAGCCGGGGTGTCGAGGCTTATCGCTCATTGTTAAAATGGCTACGAGTGCAGATTTCTTCAGGGGGTGATTGATGGGGCAAACACCGGAAGATGCGTTGCAGGGCTACTTTGATGACCTTCTGCTGGCGCCAAGTTGTGAGCCATCCCCTGCCGAAGCGGTGGTCATACCGCCAAAACCTGTGCGTCAGGAAGTGGTTGTAAAAGAGTTTGTCAAGGCAAGGCCGCATGCTGATTTTGAACCTCAGGTTGAACGACAAACTAAAGAGAAAGTAGCAAAGCTATTAGCGTCTGCTGTCCCCACAGTTGAGGAGCCAATAGAGGTTGCCAATCCGGAAGTGACGGCTGAGCCTGAACTGGTGTCGGCTGTTGAGGGCGATCTTGATATTGAGCACCAGGCGCTCAAGGCTAAGCTTGAGGTTATCCACGAAGAGGTGATCGACGAGGCGGCAATAGCCGCTCAACAGTTGGCTGATGAAAGGGCTCAGCAGCATTTAACCTGGTGTGAAAATGGTCGTCCGCAATGGGCTCAGGAACGCTTTGATGTGCTGTTGTTCAGTGTTTCAGGGTTGACGCTCGCTGTACCGCTGATCTCTCTGGGGCAGATACAGCCATTGACGGAAGAGTTGACGCCATTGTTTGGGCAGGCCGACTGGTTTATGGGGTTGCAACCGACGCCAATGGGTAAGGTGCGAACCATTAATACCGCTAAGTTTGTCATGCCGGAGCGTTATGATGAGCGCTTTTTGGAAACGGCTCGATATGTGATCTCTATTGATGGCGTGCCTTGGGGTCTGGCCGTGGATGAGGTGAAACAGCCTATTACTCTTGAACCGGATGATGTCAAATGGCGGGGCGAGCGCAGTAAGAGAGCTTGGTTGGCGGGCACTGTTAAAGAGCACATGTGTGCATTGATTGATATCCCAGTAATGGGGCAAATGCTCGAGCAAGAAGATAAAAATAGGATTCAGGTTGGTTGATGGTGGTGTGGCGCCGCGTATATTTGTAATGATTACTGAAAAAATTACACTGGCGCCTTAAATTTTTGCCCTTCCGGTCGATAGAGTGGCATAGAAGCTGCTGTTAACTATAGTAACTGAAGTGGTTTCGTTTGTTTTTTGACGCTTGGTTTGGTTTCTGTCATTTCGTATGGTGACCGTAACCGTTGATAAGGAATAGAGTTCATGACAACTAGCTCGACCAAAAACAAGGCCAGCGAAGATCCCGTCTTGCAATGGGTCACCTTTAAGCTTGCAGGTGAAACCTACGGCATTAATGTTATGCAGGTGCAGGAAGTCCTGCGTTACTCAGAGATCGCGCCAGTGCCAGGGGCGCCAACCTATGTGTTGGGTATTATAAACTTGCGCGGTAATGTGGTGACCGTGATCGATACCCGCCATCGCTTTGGCTTGGGCTCCGATGAAATCACCGACAATACACGTATTGTTATTATTGAGGCTGATAATCATGTGGTCGGTATCCTTGTCGATAGCGTGGCTGAGGTTGTGTATTTAAGGCAGTCTGAAATAGAAACTGCACCGAATGTGGGTAATGATGAAAGCGCGAAATTTATCCAGGGTGTATGTCATAAGAACGATGAGTTGCTCATTCTTATTGAGTTAGATAAGTTGCTAACCGATGAAGAGTGGGCTGAAATGGAACACGCTTAAGGCGGGTTTTATTTAATAACGGCTTTAAAGCCAAGGGTTGGTTGTTATGTTTTCGGGTAATGTGTGGCTTGATGTGGCGCTTGGCGGCAGCATATTGATCAGTTGGCTAGCGTTAGCGGTTGCGTTGCTTTGTTACGCCCGTCTGCGCAAACAAGCAGGTCTCACTCAGACCCTGTACCAACGCTTGGATCACAATTTACAGGTCACCAATAGCGGCTCTATTGGTATGGGCAAGCGCTTGATTGAGCTGGAGCGCAAACTCAGTGCGGAAGTCGAGGCTGATAGCAGCCCTGTCGTGGCAGAAACCTTTAAGGCCTCGTTCGACCCTGAGCTGGCCGATGCTGCGCGATTACTTGAGGCGGGCTTGCCAGCTGATGAGGTTGCGCGACGCTGTGGTCTTTCCCGTGCGGAAGCCTCATTGATGCAGTTGATGCACTCACAGGTTAAGCAAGTTAAGGCGGCCTAGCCTAAGCCGTTGTACTATTTTTTTGATGCTCTCCGTTTCACGGAGAGCTTCTGTTTTACCCCGGTCTCAGTACCAGATATTCGAATACCAATCTTCAGTTAGAGCTATTTGTACTAAGCCAATTATTTGCGCTGCCTATACTTTGGGTGATGTGGATAGGAGGTTATATGCGTTCTTCAGTGGTCGTTTGTGTGCGGATTTTTGGCGGTATTTTATGGCTTCTGTGCAGTTTGTCATGCTGGGCTGATTACTCTCCTGTGGACGTTACCGGTGCGCGGACGGTCAATGCATTTGAGGCAAAGGGGCTGTTTGATCGAGACGCTATTTTTATTGATGTTCGCAACAAAGAAGAGTGGCAGATGGGTCACATAGAGGGTGCGATTCACTTGGACTTTCAAAATGATTTTTCCAAGTTGTACAGCGCTAAGGGCGTCGCCCGTGACACACCGATTGTTCTTTATTGCAGCAGTTCGAATTGTTTGCGCAGCGCGTACGCCGCCGCGGTCAGTGTGTACTGGGGTTTTAGTAATGTGTACTATTTTCGGGCTGGTTTCTTTGCGTGGATGCTCGAGGATTACCCTATTGTTTTGTCTCAGGTGGCATTAAGAAGCAACTGATCATTCGCCCTTGCTTGCTTGTGCTGCGTACCGCTCGCTCTGTTCTTGTCGCCCACAAAAAAAGCCCCGCAACCATCAAGGTAGCGGGGCTTTTTTGTGGGCTGTATTAGCTGAATTTAGAATCCAAATTGTTGGCCTGTGTGTTCTTGGCTGTCGTCGCTGAGGAGGTAGAGGTAGAGGCTCATCAGCTCTTCGGCGGTTTTTACAGTCCCTGGGTTCTCGCCTGGGTAGGCTGCTGCACGCATGTTGGTACGGGTGGCGCCGGGATTGATGCTGTTGCTGCGAATATTGGTTGTTTCATCGAGTTCTTGAGCGAGTGTTTGCATTAAGTTTTCCTGCGCTGCTTTTGATGCGGCGTAGGCTCCCCAAAAGGCGCGTCCTTCATAGCCAACGCTGGAGCCGGTAAACAAAATACTGGCGCTGTCAGAATGCTCTAGTACCGGCAGGAGTGAGCGGGTCATCATAAAGGGCGCGTTGACGTTGGTTTGCATGACGCGCAGCCATACGTCCTGGGAGTAGTTGTTCAGTGGTGTGCGTTCGCCGAGATCGGCTGCATTGTGTAGGAGGCCATCGATGCGTCCAAATTCATCAAAAAAGGCCTGTGCCATGTCGTCGTAATCTTTGGCGCAGGCGCCCTCAAGGTTGATTGGATAGATGGCCGCTTGCGGATGCCCTGCGGCCTCAATCTCATCGTACACCGCCTCTAGCTTTTGCGTAGTGCGCCCCAGCAGGATAACGGTGGCGCCGAAGGCTGCGCAGGTTTTCGCGGCAACACGCCCTATGCCGTCACCGGCACCGGTAATGACAATGACTTTATCGGCTAAAAGATTGGGGCGTGGTTGGTAGTCAGTGGCTATTTTTTTCATGTTGCTCTTTATTTTTAGTGTTGACGTTGATCATCTGGGGTGGTGGTTGTGCTACAGCAGTGTTTCGATGATGGCTTGCAATTCATTTGCATGGCTGACGGTGTAGTCGGCTTGCCAGCTTAAGGCCTCATCGATGTGCTCTATGTAGCCATAACCGGCAGCAATGGTGGGGCTGTTGGCTCTCTGGCCGCATTCGATATCACGCCGGTGATCCCCTATATAAATGATTTCTTCAGTTTGGCAGTCGAGTAACTGCGCCGCTAGGTGAAGGGATTCTGGGTGCGGTTTGCTTTCGCTGACGTGGTCGGGGCAGATGATACAGTTGTTGCTGGGTTCCAGTAACAGGGCTTTAAGCAGCGGCTCGGCATATTTAGCCGGCTTGTTGGTTGCGATACCCCAGGCGATTCCTTTTTCGCTGAACCAATCAAGCAGTTCGTCTATACCCTCAAAGGTTGTTGAGCTGTCTGCCAAGTGGTGTGTGTAGAGGGCGAGCAGTCGCAGTCGCAGTCGTTCAAAATCAGCATCGTCTTCATTCAGCTCGAACCCGAGCGTTACTAATGCACTGGCGCCGTTGGAGACGGCATTGCGAATGCTGTGGTCGCTGGGTGCTTGGCGGCCTTCCTCATCAAGTAGGTGCTTGAGGCTGACGACAAAGTCGGGGGCGGTATCGACCAAGGTGCCGTCTAAATCAAATACGACCGCTTTAATACCCATATTAACCTTCAGTTGGCTTGGTGGTGTGCAGCATATAATTCACGCTCACATCGTTGTCGTTGAGCTTGTAGTGCTTGGTTAGGGGGTTGTAGGTTAGTCCTGTCATGTTGTGAAGCTGTAAGCCAGCCTGACGTACCCAGTTTGATAGCTCTGATGGGCGGATGAACTTTCCGTATTCGTGGGTACCCTTGGGCAGCATGTTCAGTATGTACTCGGCGCCAACAACGGCAAACAGGTAGGCTTTTGGGTTGCGGTTGATGGTTGAAAAGTACAGGTGTCCACCGGGCTTGCACAGCTTTGCACACGCGCGAATGACGGAGCTCGGATCGGGGACGTGCTCTAGCATTTCCATGCAGGTCACTATGTCGTATTGGCCAGCCTGCTCGTCGGCGATGTCTTCGGCAGTAATGCGGCGATAATCAATGCTGACTTCACTTTCTAGGCTGTGCAGTTTGGCGACCTGCAGCGGTGCTTCGCCCATGTCGATACCGGTAACGATGGCGCCGCGCTGGGCCAGTGATTCGGCGAGTATGCCGCCACCACAGCCGACATCAATGATTTTCTTGCCCGCTACTGCTGAGCGCTCGTCTATGTAATTACTGCGCAGGGGGTTGATGTCATGCAGGGGTTTGAACTCGCTGTGCTTATCCCACCAGCGGCTGGCGAGGGCTTCAAACTTGGCGACTTCTGCGGTATCGACATTGCTCATAGTGCTAAATCCGGTATTGGTTCTAAATAGGTAGGCTATGTTACGCGTTATTGCTCGCCGCGTTAACGTTGAATTCGTTGTGCCCATTGCTGTGCGCTGTTGCGCAACGGGATTTCATCTAGGGTCTGCAGTGTTCTGTTATCCAATAGCGGCTTACCGTTTACCCAAACGTGACTCACTTGGTGGCTGCACTGACTGTAGGCCAGGTATGAAATTGGCTTGAACAGTGGTGTGGCCTCTAAGGTGTCGAGTGAAATGGCGGTGATGTCAGCTGCTTTACCCACCTCTAGGCTGCCTATAGCCTCGTCTAGCCCCATGGCTTTAGCGCCGTTCAGTGTCGCCATTTTCAGTGCTTGATGTGCGTTCAAGGCACTGGCGTCGCCACTGACGCCTTTGGCCAGTAATGACGCGGTGCGCATCTCACCGAGTAGATCAAGGTCATTGTTGCTGGCGGCGCCGTCGGTGCCGAGGGCAACATTAATGCCCGCATCCTGTAACTGCTTTACCGGGCAAAAACCACTGGCGAGCTTTAGGTTGGACTCTGGGCAGTGAATGACGTGTGCACCGCTACGGCTCAGGCGTGCGAGATCCGTGTCGTCAATTTGTGTCATGTGAACGCACTGCAGGCGCTCGTTGAACAGGCCGAGTTTTTCTAGCCGCTCGCTGGGGCGCATCGCGTGTTTTTCTATGCTGGTGGCCACTTCTTCGGCTGTTTCGTGTAGGTGAATCTGCACCGGAGCGTTGAGCTCGGCGCTCAGTTGCGCGATGCGTTGCAGTGGCGCGTCCGACACCGTGTAGGGCGCGTGAGGGCCGAAGCCGATCCCAACAAGCGCTGAGTTCGCGTAGGTTTCGTGCAGCGCTAGAGCCTTGTCAATGTAGTCATCGGCGTGCTCACCCCAGGCGGTGGGGAAGTCCAGTATTGGGGCGTTCAGCTGGCAGCGCATGCCGGCTGCTTCAGCCGCCATGGCTGTCTCTTCGGGAAAAAAGTA